>Ga0116231_10003325_pt1 | contig 33542 bp, 24 predicted proteins | sample S1TSphgellanicum_2_FD_89695 | JGI IMG/M metagenome (GOLD analysis project Ga0116231, IMG submission 89695) | Host-associated microbial communities from peat moss isolated from Minnesota, USA - S1T2_Fd - Sphagnum magellanicum MG | ecosystem: Host-associated > Plants > Peat moss > Unclassified... | reverse complement strand
GGATCCAAATTATTGACCATCAGATGAGGTTTTTGTCTTGACACTTGGACATGGTCTCTTTGATTTCAGACTGCTAAGGCTTTAGAAGAGAAGCTGAAGAAAGCAAATGTACCTTCGGAAGTCTACCTATACCCCAATGTTGGGCATGCATTCATGAACAGCTCTCCTGAGGCTATTGAGCGGAAGAAAGCAACTGGCTTTGGAGAGCATCATCAGGAGGCAGTGGATTTGGCATGGTCACGTTTTGATTTGTGGTTTAAGAAGTATCTGCAAGTGAGCAAGTGAAACCAATCCTTAAAAAACAGTGTGCAACTTGACAGTGCTGGGAGAGAGTGCAATCTAATGTAAAGATTATGTCTTCTGAGAAAGTTGTGTTACCAGGTGTGATTTAAATAAACGTGTATTGCAATCTGACACAGCGCAATCTCTGGTTGTGGGGAAATTGTGTAACCTTGAAATCTTCTCAATGCAAGTTGTTACAATCAGACGATCTGAAGCTGTTTTTCAGTTGCTGTCTCTTGGAATATAATTCTTAATTGCTCTACAATGTGCACTAAGATCTTGAAATTGAACTGGTAAATTGTAAAAGTGCTCTACAGCATACATTGAGCATGTGATCTGGAAAGCAAACTGTCTCAGGATGGAAACTTTCAGACATTGAACAGGCTATGAACTCTGAAATTGAGGCAACATGGATGTCACCCTGAAGACATGCATATGTTCACATTTGTTCAAGCTAAAGTCATTAGATCCGGAGCAGTCTAATCAAGGACCTGCGTGGCCATAGCGCACAGCCAACATCTTGAACACCTGGTAACTCACCCTCAAGGACGGACAAATTCTCTTAGAATCCTAACTTGTACTTCAGCGTGTGCTTCAGATGTGAATTAAATGTACAGTAGACATGGTGGACTGGATATAGATTTCAAATATGTTACTGTCAATGAGATTAAGTTTTGTATCTGCAAAAAATACTCTACCCATGACAGCTTTTTTTCAAGGTTTGGATGGACATTCTCAGATTTGCAGGTGCCTATTGCTTTGAAGGTTCTTTTTGTCTTTTGACAGTGATCGGAGAGGTGCATTGTTTTCTGCAGTAGGGCTAAAGATATACTTTGGCAACTTGGAGGATTGATGGTGCATGGTGCTTCTGATGTTTTTTGTCGAGTTTCAAGTGGTTGATGTTCATGGTGCTCTGTATGAATGGAGAGCTGCATGATCCTAAATTTGGAAGATACCAAAGATAGATTGAAGAGCTAGTAGTACTGGAGATGATCATGAGAGACAATCATGAGGAGAGACAGAATGAGGAGATACTAGGTGTCTTAGATCATGGTGAAAGCTCTTTCATCTCAAGAGGTTATGTTCAAGTTCTATGCTTTTCAATGATGGACCAGAGAATTGTGAGTAAGAAAGAGTATTGCTCTAGTGCTGTAAAATCTGTAATGAACTGTATCACTATTGAAATTGTATCAACATTCTGTTGCATTCTGTGTACTGTGTTCATGAATTCCACACAGAAGAGGGAGATAGTGAATTTTCTTTGGTCTGAGGACACAGCAAAATTCTGGAGAAGCAGCTCAGTTGCTTTGCATCAGGAAAGAAATCAAGCTTTTCTTAACAGTGCAATTCTATGTCTACTTTCTTTTGGGTGCAAAGGTAAGGACCAGAGGCGTGTCAAACTGTGTGATTATCCACCTTCACTTCTGCCCAAGTGTCTCTTCCTCAAAGCTGGTGGCAGTCTTGAATCTCTGGGTAGGCACAGCAACCTCTTGAAACCTACCCATTACTGGTCATGTGTTCACAGTGTGATCTAAAACACATCAAGCCTTTTAGTTCAGTTCAAGCTGATCTATAACAAACCACGAAATTGCAACCTCTACCCACCATCCACTTCTACCCAAATTTGTCAAATATGGCAAGTTATCCATATTCCATATCAAATAATTGACTTACAAGTAATGCGAGTATATATTGTATCCATCAAGTATACAAAAGGAAATGAAGACAGAGGACTGTGAACTTCTCCATCCCCCTATTTTTCATACTCTGAGGAGTCACAGGGCAGCAGTGCAAACAAAGGAGGAAAGATAAGAAAAATGAAAAGAGAAAAAAATAGATGTTGCAAGAAATTCAAAGCCACAAGATATGTTATAATGAAAAACTCACCAACAACACTTGTGCCAAGGACAACTTGGTCAGGCTCCAACATGAAAGCAACTTACATTTAGTAGTCAAGCAGTGTACTGAAATCATGTTCAAACAGGAGCTTCACCCAGTGTGCTGTGCATGATTTCTCAATAGGCATATATGAAAACCAACCCTTTCTTGAACCAGACACCTATTTTTGCAATTGAATTCTATGTGTAGCAAGTATTTCTTTGGATTTTGCTTTGGTGAGCTGATGAGCTGAAGGTGTCAAAGGGGAGAAACCTTGTATATATATATATAAAAGGATGGAAACCCGTCCACAAAAAGTACAAGGCATGTCAAAACAAATGTGAACACACAAAAGGAAAACCAAAACAATAAAAACAGTAGTAATGAAGTAGAAGACCTCATGCTAAAAAGGGCATCCTCTGCCACAAATCAGCTAATGATGGGAGGTACACTAGTGGGTATGTGTGGAAGAGATGAAGAACTGTGACTAAGCGTGACAGCCCGCTGAAGAATCGCCATGGATTGTTGCATGTGTTGTCATCGTCGAAGCATGCTGCACCAAATCTGTACAAGTCAAATCAACAATGACAACATCCGTCAATGTCCGAAAACTGTCTCTGATGATGACAATATCCAGAGACGGTTTTTGAACTTTGGCGGACGTTGTCAAAGTGTTGTAACTTGGCTAAAGTCGATGTCACTAGTCCTATCCTCAAGGCAAAGAAAAATGCTAGTGTGAACAGTCAACTACAATTCTCATAAGGCTGCAACAGACTTAGATTTGACACAGACTAGTTGAATTTCTCATTGGCTTTGGAAGTGAGGAGAGCAACTGAAATTGGAACCCTAATAAATAAAATCATCCACTGTGAGAGAGCCAACCAACACAACCTCAAAAAAACTATACATACCAGAGACGTCTAAGGTTTGCCATGAAATTCCCCCCAGGAAACAGAAAGGAGCTGAGAAACAACAGCCGCTCACTGGATTCAATCGTCGCTGCTTCTCTCCAAAATTCCAAAGGAAGTCGCATGCGCATGATCAATTTGGTCTCACAGGCTGGTAGTAGAACTTCGAAAATCGGCAAAAACAACTGGGCAAAACCTCAAAAAAAACCGGGAGGAAAGGAAGGAGACATCAAACCCCATATGAAATACTCCCTTTAAAACTCCAAAAAGAAAGAAGTAGAAAAGCTCCCTTTTCCTTCAGGTGACAATCCATGAGAGAGAGAGAGAGAGAGAAGAGTCCGGATTAGCACAGGAATTTGACAAGTAGAGCAATGACTAGGATTGAGCCGGCTGCTACTGCCACTCCCACAATTTGAGGAAGCCATTGATAAAACAACAGCTTCACAAACTCGTTCATCTTTCTCCCTCAGAGCACTTCCCGCACTTCCCGTCCGCGGCCGCCTCGCTTGCCAAGCCGAGCGCGCATGCATTCTTTGTCCACAATCAACCCTCGGCGACGGACGGAGGCCCGGCCCTTCTACGGCAGTGTGGTGCGGTCAGTTGGTGAATTTTTTTTAATAACCGGAGGTTCTTCAAACCTGACGGATTCAAAGAACCACCGGTTCCGGTTTTTTGTTAGGAAAAAAAATCAGAATCACAGAACCGCCACCTGTTCCCAGCTGTCTCAATGGAAAAAAATTCGAAATTAGAGAACCACCGGTTATGGATATTTCAGAAACGTCAAAGAACCAGCCGTTGAGGTTCTATTATACCAAAACCAGTTTTGTTTTCTTTCCTCATCCCCCTTGGGCAAGTGGTTATATGCCCATGTTGAAAACCGGAGGGTATCTGTGGCTCATCCAAAGTCTGAAAATGATTAAAGGTGCATTCACACTTGGTGTTAGGGACTCCTCTAGTGTTGAGTCAGTCCCCTAACACCATGCTAGTCATTTAGGACTTACTACACCTACATACTTAAATGTGAACATTTTATGTCGAGTTTACATTCACTTAACATTAAGCTATTGTCCATTTAACATCATTGGGTGCCACCTAGGATGCCACCTAGATTTTCATTTAACACTGACCTTAACAATCAAGTGTGAATGCACCATAAGTAACTAAGCACCAAGTAGAAGGCTGTATAGTAAGTATATAATGTGTGCTTTTGGGGTGGTGTGCAATTTAAAGACAACATACCTTTTGAGATATTTGTGAAGCTTTTTGCCTTTGGAATTGAAGGATTTGACCAAGCCCACTCAACACGCGGCAAGAGATTCCCAAGCAACCTATAGTAGTACCTACTTGGGTTAGTTTGACATTAATTTAAATTATTTATGAAAATTTCGAAAATTTTGATAAATATCCAATAAGTATTTTGTCAAAAGTTCTAGAAGCCTTAGTTGAAACATGTCAAAAGCTTATGAAACCTTTGTAACTTCAAGTAAGCAAAAGTATTTTGTATGTTTTTGATCTTGAAAGAGGGCAGTCCTTCAAGGAAACCTTGGGTAGCCACCTGGGATGCCACCTAGATTTTCATTCAACACTGACCTTAACATCAAGTGTGAATGCACCATAAGTAGCTAGGTCTTGAATTAGGTTTGGACTTATCCACTGTCCATAGCCAAAACGACAAAAGGCTAGGTGCGTAGAAATTGAAAGAAGGGTTGGAAGGTTGTCTAAAAACCTCATCACATTGTAAACTTTCCATTTGTCCTATGACAAAGATGTGCCAACATGTCGCCAACCTATGTCTTTGACAAACCCTAATTCACCTACTTACCTATCTCAACCATTTGATTGTTGCCACCTTTTTCACTTGCATCCAACCCGTTCGCCAAACCCTTCTCCTCCCTTATAGAAACCTTCATCATTTTTTCTCTTGTTTGCAACAGCGCTTTGCCAACTCTAGTGTACAATAGGACTTAGAAATTAAGAACTTAGGATTGAGGTTGGGGCTAAGAGTTAAACCTCGTTTGTGATTCATCAAGATTGTGTGTGATTTTCTTGCCACATTTGTTTTCAATGTTTTGGGTTTGAATCCTAAAGTTGTGTTATTGTAGTACTAGAGCAACGGAGTCCAAACTCTAGAGTTTGCAAAATGTAATGAATTATGATATTGTTTAGTCGTTGAAGAATGGGGAATTGGAAATGTTGTGAGCGCAAAGTACAATCAATCGTAGTCCATGGATGATGGATGTAGAATCTAAACGTTGTAGTGTTACGCTACATTTGAAGTTGGGAGTTGGAATTTGAAAGGCGAAGTTGTGGACAAATTGGAACTTGAAGGATGGAGCTCAAAATTAGATTAGAATCCATATACAATTGTTGACGTTGTGACTTGTCATTGATGATTGGTCATGACTTGTCACTTATGGTTGGAAGTTTTTTATTTGCATCCCAGATTCATAGTGCACATTGTAGAGGTTTTTCAATCAGCATCTTAGATTCATATTGCACATTGTAGAGGTTTTTCAATTAGCATCCTAGATGCATAGTGCATATTGCAAAGGTTTTTCAATTTGCATCCCAAATTCATAGTGCACATTGCAAAGGTTTTTCAATCCAACCCAATTTCGAATCTTGATTCACCGACCTTGGCCATTCAAGTATGTGAAATTCCCCTTCATCACTCCAATATTTGAAATTTAGATGTGGTGTAAGGTCTTGCAAGTTGTAACCTATTGTAGGGTGCATCCAATGTTTTTTTCTTTAGTTTTTTGGGTTTGAAGTGTTGGTGGGTGTTGGTGGCAGTTTGTAAACAATTTTGGTTGTCTTTGGTTGTCTTTGGTTTTGTGTGTCCATAATTTTGCACTATGTAGTGTGTTGTGGTTGTGGTGGTGGGCATTGGGTTGTGAATTTTTGTAATGCAACTTTGTGTGAAGATGTCACCATTTAAATTACCTTGTAATTTTAAGTTCAAGTACTTCTACAATTCAAAAAACCCTGGCGATGTGCACCACTAACTACAACTAACTGGGCTTTTAGTAGTAGTACTCAAGTTTAGTCTATGGATGACCTTGCCACCTTCAAAGGTAAATAGTTTGTTATTGAAGTATCTTTGATTTTTTTACTTAACTCAAAAATCTTGCCTTTAGAGTCTCCCAATGTTGATTTAGTCTAGAGTTGGTGGAAATTTTAAATCAAAACTTGTCACCACTAGAAGTTAACAAAAACCAAGCTTATGAATCAAGATGAAGGTTTCAAGTCTTTTGGGTAGCCAAGCTACCTTGGGCTAAGTTGCAGGTGGGGTTTGATGGTTTTGTGCACATTGTGAAATGCAAAATGTATTCAAAAGTTGAGCATACAATTTTGATTTCAAAATGGGATTCACTGCAAAAACTTGTTGGTTGGAGAAAAGTTGACAGACCTATGAAAGGGGTGGAAAAAGGGGAATGGTATACTAGTAACAATTGTAAGCACAAAAAAAATCAAGTTATTTATGCTTTTAAGGGGAGAAAATTTGTTTTATAGTTAGTGACTAATGGGTTGGTTGGTGAGAAGCACAAGAAACTGGTTCAATTTGCTACATTGTTTCACACATTGAAACATGGCATGCCTATGTTTGAATATGAGGCTCACAAGGACTTGTTTGATTTTATGAACCTTGAGAATAATCCCAAAATGCATTGGACAAACAATTTTGGTTGGGTTATGGCTCAACATATATGCATGGCATTATCTTAGAAGCTACAAAATTTGCTATTGGAATAGCCCAATACTTGTCACTTACTTGTGATGAGGTAAGTATAATCGACAACCAAAGTTGGTTGTTAATTCATGTTTATGTGGTTCAAAATTGGTTGAGAATATCAAATTTTTTGTCTTTAGAACATGTGATGGTTGGATTGGGTGCTAATAATCTTACTTTAGTATTTATGCAAGCTTTGATTCATCAAAGAGGTCTTACAAAAGAATTGATTAGTAATAGGTTATGACATTTGGAGTTAATGGGATCTTTGTTTTTCAAGGCATTAAGTCAAGTTGTTACCCAACATATTTTTAATGGTTGGGCTCCAAATTTTATGGGGGTTCATTGTATGGTTCATATAACCAATATGGTAATTTAGACTATGTCACACTTGTAAATGGTTAGCAAACTTGATTGTTTGCTTTAAGCTTTATACAAGTATTTTTCCAAGAGCCTTAAGAGGCATTTGGAGCTTACACAACTTGCAAAGTTGATGGAAACCAAGGGGGTCAAAATTATAAAGAATGTAAAAGCATGCTAGATTTCTATGTTGTCCCATGCATGGTGTGTTATGGTACATAACTTTGCTAATGAAGATGGTGCTTGACGTTCTTACTAATGACAAGGCAAAAGAAAACTTTAACCTTCTTTGTGATGTGCAAATTTTGTTGGGGTTTGTTGCCATTCTCCCATTGTTGCAATCAATCCACAATTTGATTAAATTCAATTAGATGTGGTATGTCTTTATCTATGACTTTGTGGTTACAACAAAAGTATGATAAGGGGAGATCTATGAATTGTACACATATTTAAATACAAGGTTCAAATTTAATGCATTTTAGGGTTATAAGGCTTTGCTAGGTGCCAAACATGATTCCATAATCATGTGCTAGATGATAGATTTGAACATAGGTGTAAAGCATTTGGCATTTTATGTGAATTAGTAACACATTTGGGTTGTTCATTTGAATTTACTAACTGATGAAGTGTCTTATGTCACAAGGGAAGTTTATGTTACAATCATCACACAAGTGGAGGCAAAATGTAAAGGTAAAGTAATTTGCCTTTTTAATTTCAAGTTCGTCTTAATTTGTCCATTGAATATATTAAATTCTGGACTTTGTTTTGTTCCATTATCAAGAACTAAATTGGATTTGGAAATTGGCTATGGGCATTGGGGGTTATAGGACTTGCTAATTGCCTTGTTGCATAATTGCAAACAAGATTCCATCATGGACAATCTAGGTATGGTATACACTACTATAAAACCTGTCCTTAAACCATTACAAGGTTCCATTCAAACCAATCTTAATGGAAAGGAAACTGTGACTTCAAAATTTCCACTACCATTTCCACTAAACATCCACTACCTACTATGATTTGTGGATTATTGGTGGAAGTTGCCCACCGGTTATTCGGTTATTCACTTGAATGGAATGCGCGCCATAATTTTGAAGGCGAGCAATGTTCCCATGTATATACCTAGAATATTGGTTGTAGTCTAATGTAAAAGGGAGTTTCAAAAGCACATGAAATCAAATGTATGCATGCCATGGCTAAGCCACTTGATGTGAATCCTTTGACATGGCTTTGGCGCATTATTTTAGCATTGAGAGTGTTCGATTGTTCTTTTCTAAAGTATTTCAAATTGGTTGAGATTGCAATGGTGCAAATGTTTGGTAGTGTAAAAAATGAGCAGTGCTTCAACTTTTTGGCATTTTGCAAATTTAAATTGCATAATCGTTTCACTACCAACCTAAATTTAGTGGTCATAATGTTTTCCTAAAAGTTTTATATTTTGCATAATTTTTTCGTATTCTTATGCATACAATGAGTGGCAAGTAGAATGCCCTTGATATGGTGTGGGAGCTTAAATTTATGGTTCTGGAATCTTTGGAGGCTAGATTCTAAATAGTTTTTAGTTTTTTGGGTAAATGAAGTGGTGATCCCAAATGGATACCATTTTTTATTCAACCTTCCATTTCCAAGTTCTTCTATTCAGACTTAAAAGTTGAAGGTGGTTTTGTATTTAATTAATTAATTTGTTTTTGGTAGGTAGGCTAATTGTGCTATAGTGGATAACTTAAGGATTCAATATTTTCACAACTGATTATTAATTAAAATTAGATTTATGAATTAATAGGAAGGAACTTAAATTTCTCTTTGTGAGAATTAGCGATAGCCAAAACTCTTACAACAATTTGACATTTATAGCAAAAAATGGTCACCTTTAAAAAAATTTAAATCACCCAATGAAACTCCATTCCCTTTTAATTTCTAGCTAGAAAAAATAAATTATAACATGTTAAGCTCCAATTCATTCCAACTATTGGCCAGCCTAGCAACAGAAAGGTTAAAATAGTAGCAAAATGTCATATTTTTCCAAAACAAACACTACTTCTAAACACTATTATTTGCAAAATAATGAATTAAAAAGTAATATGAGGATAAAATATTGGAATCTAAAATTAAATGCATGAGGTTTGAAAACATTTATAGTTGCAGTTAATACAACCACAACAATGATTGGTTGAAAGCAATGAGGGAAAAAAAAGGCAAGGTGAAACTCAAATTTGGTGGTAATATGAAAGTACCAAGAAGTAGTAAAAAATGTGATTGTGCTGATGTTAAAAATGCACAAGAAAGGAGGGCTGTCAATAAGGGGAGTTCCCTTCTACATTTTTAGAGAAAAATGTGAATTTAAAATAAGTTATTTAAAATTTACGTTGAAGATAAATTTTATAAAAAAATACAAAAAATTTAACCCCCTTAAATAATCTTCAAAATATTTATATATAAGATAAGACATTTTGAATATATAATTTTTTCATTTATTAGTAAATGTAGATATTTATCAATTGCCCAAACTACCATTTTTCTAAATAAACAAATATATATGTTAACATTCATCTTGATTATAATTAGGTAGCAAAATAATATGCTTTGAATGCAAGGAGTATCTTGAAAATACAAAGAGTGACCTCCCACCCCTTAGCTACCAATGCATGTCAATTGAAGGTGGGTGATCTTTGTCATTGTCACAAAAATAAAATAAAATCTAGTTTTTGTCAAATATAATTTTTTTTAGAATTGGGTGTTGAATGAACTTTTTGAAAATTAATTACATATTCAACAATGGATTGTTAAACTTAATTACAAAGAATGTTGTAGAATTGAGTCTAGCAAGCAACAATCCAATACAAATGTTCTATGATTTTGGGAGCCTTATAAATTGGGGGTGCTTATTCATTCTTCTATTAATTAGAAAAGGGAAGTGTGCCCATAATTAGTTAGTTAATTTTTTCTTTTCTTTCCAAGAAAGAGTCACCTTGATTGGTTCATCACCAATTTTTTTGGAACATTGACCACTCCCTAAAATAAAAGCATATATGATCTACCCTTTGGCACTTCTTTTTAGTATTAACAAAAGTGGAAGTTGAACTGTGGTCAAACAATATGGGATAAAATTGAGGTGCTATGGGGAACACCTTGGGGAGCCCTTGGGAACTTGATGTGAACACATTGAAAATAGAATAAAAAGACGAAAAAAAATTCCCCCACCCCCACCTTTCACCATTTTCAACGTGGGTTAACTATCCCCATCCCATCATAAAATAGAGGAACATTTTGAAAACATGATGGGAACCCATTGGGAACATAGTGGAAACACATTGATAACCAAGGGAAAATGAAAGAAAATCCTTCCCCCCCAAACTTAAAAGGAAAATAAGCAAGGCACCTTGAGTGCATGTTTGGGCCTTCCCATTGGTTGCATGAATTTCTCTTCCCAAAAAAGTTCATCACCATTTTTGGATTGGGCCAATACACCCATTATAAACTAGGGATATTTATTTTATTTCTTATAATATGGTGTTTATTCAACTCTTCTATTAAATAGTTCATGGGTGTGCCAAGAGTTGTTTCTATTTTTCATTTTGTTTTTCAGGTTGAAGGAGCCACATTGATTGGACCATCACCAAGTTTTTTGGAACTATCGGCAATCCCAAAGAAAACACCCCTTTGGACATCCCCCAAAATAGAAGTCCAATGGTTGCTCTTTGGTCCTTTCCCCCTTTACAAGTTATATACATGCAAGTTGAACAATGCCCCTAACAATATGAAATATTTGTGGCATGGCCTGAAGTCCATGCATGCCTTGTTATCCCAATTCTATGCACATAATCCTTCATAGTTTTTGGAAGATCCAAATTGACCACATGGGCAACACTTGGATGATTCAAAAACTCTTAGATTAGAAGGTTCCAACAATGTTTGTGAACAACATCCTTTAGTTCTATCTACAAGAATATTATAACATGAGATGGTATTTATAAAGCTTAGAAATCAAACTTGTAACATCAAGACCTCATGAGGCCACATTAGTTGCCACAAGTATGTTAGTAGTCCCACTTCTAAAATCTCAAAGAGCAACTTCCCTTTCACTCTAGATTCAACCTACATGTAGAGTTGTGGCTTTGAGTACTTACTCAACCAAAACATCTAACATTTCATCACATCTAGCCTTCTTTTCTATAAAGACAATTGTCAATGGAGGAACTTGATCCATATCCTATGCTTGAGAGCTCTGGTCTATGAGCAATGCAAAAAGTTTGTCAATCTTTTCCTTGTCACTAACTTTTTCAAGAGTTTAAATCACATTTGTTGTTGGGATGTTTGTTTTTCCAACCTTTACTTGGGTGAGCTATGACAAATACTCTTGAGCAAGTGCTTCAATTTCCTCAGGCATAGGTGCATTGAAAAGTAGAATTTGGTGCTTTTTTGGCAAGTTTCACATTACCTTTTGAATTTGGGGTTCAAATCCCATGTCCAGCATTCGATTTGCCTCATCCAAGACCACATATGAAACCTTAGAAATAGAGTTGTTCCCTTGCTAAAGATGATCAATGAATCAGCCAAGGGTAGCAATGACTACCTCAACTCCTCCTTTTACTTTCAACCTTTGATCATATATATTTGTACCTTTAACAATAATTGTAGCATTGAAGCCTTCCATAGACCAATTGAAAGTCTTAACCTCTCTCTCAATTTGTTGCACAAGTTCCCTTGTTGATGCAAGAACCAAAGCCAAACGTCTGTCCCATCGCCACATCGGCAATTAGGCCAAACAATGTTGGATAAGAAGGAAAGCAAATGCAGTTGTCTTCTTAGATCTTGTTTTAATGCATCCTAGTAAATCACGACCAAAGAGAGCCACATGAAGAGCTTGTGCTTGAATGGGAGTAGGAGTAGTGTAACAATGAAAAAAATGTCTTTCATAACATTGGGATGGAGGTTCATATCTTCAAAAGACTCAATGGGAGCCGATGCAATTAGGATTTGAGGAGAGATTTCAACATCAACATTGAGTGTCACTCTAACCTCCGTGATCTGCTCTTCGGTGAGATGTCGCATGTGTTCCGATGGTTGCCATTTGGGCCACATAACTTAGGCAAAACTAAAACTCTTTACATGGAGGAGGATTTTACTATTTTCTTCCTGACCACAGATATACCACCAGCCCTACTTGGAAGTTTTCCATAATAATCATCTCCATTGGTAGATAATGATTTTGACTTTCTCATATTACTACTACCTCCATTACCAAAACTACTTCCATAATACTCCCTATTGCCTCCCCCTCCTCTTAAGCTTTTGGATTTGTCTCTTCATCCTTTGGAAACATTTGTTGCAACATTGCTTGCGGCTCTTGCCCACAAATGTGGAGGCATGTAGGGCATGGCGTAATGAACTTTGCAAGAAAAAAAGAAACAAACAAACAAACACAATTTTGCACAAACTATAAACAACAACACAATCCTTTGCTCCAAGAATCATATAATAGACAAGTGAAAGAAAAACAAGAATGAAAACTATACAAGCAAGCAAGAAAGCAAGTTTCTTTCTTCTACCATTGCTATTTGTCTTTCACATGCTTGCTTTGTGCGTGTATGTGAACTCCTGGCCACAATCAACCCTGAAAGCGAACCACTAGAATGGAATATTGTACCCACATTGGTTAGGGTTTGTGCACCCTAAGTAACATCATCTTTCATAAATAACATTTCTTGAGTGAGAAAATGAAAGAATTTCATAAAGTATGTGTTTAGAAGTTCATTGGAAAAATTAGGGGGTTTTTAAAAATAAATTATAAGAAATGATATAAAAGAGTTCCATTTTGAAGAAATTATCAAAATTAGTTGTATTCATAGTCATTAAAACAAACCCAAAAAAAAAAATTGGTCAAATTTTGTGACATATTCAAATATTTTGATTGCATTTATTTTTGCATGCAACATATAAAATGTACTAGTAATTTTTTAAAAAAAATTTAAGGCATTGATTTGAATAATCTCATTTGTCACAATTTGTTTTTCCATTTACACCTTGAGATAAGCCTTGTGTTTGGAAGCATTTTTACAAAGTGTAATAATTTGTGCACAAGAGGTGGGCATTTTGTATAGGAAAAAGGTCTAGTAGTAGATTGGTAAAATGTCACCATGATAGTGACATTGTAGAAGGATAACACTATAGTGATAGGGATAATGAGGAGGGATACAAGGGATAAATTGATGGGTAGTGACAAGGATAGTGAGGAGAGATAGATTGATTGATAATTTTCTCTCTAACAAACTAAAAAGTACTTTACAAATTGTGTAAGTTAGTGTTCCTACGACATTATTATGACATCAATGAACAATATTTCTTTAGCCCAATGAGGGACCAAAATACCAAAAAAAAAAAAAGTGACAATGCTTTATGAAAAATAAAATGTTTTGCTCATTCTGTCATGAATTTTTGTTTTTATGAAATACCCATCATCACGTTTTTCATTTTCTCCCCTGATACCCACACCAAAACTATCATAGAAAAAAATTTTAAAATCAAATAATTTGTTTTTTAAATCATTAAATTTCTTGTCATTAGGGTTTTTTTTAATATAATCATCTTTTGGGTTTTGTCTTGGGGTATTATTGGCTCAATAATGAAATCAAGTTTTCAATTTGTGATTTATTGACATCCATTTTCAATATTATGGTTCCATATTAATTATGTTTGGGACCTTCTAGCTAACTTATTATTATTTATTTTTCATAACATTTTGAAAGTTTGGAATAAGTTAATGATAATTTTTTTGATAACATGGTATTTCATTAACTAACAAAGTTGTGAATTTATGTGAAAAGAAATATTTTTTCAATGCATAATAGAAGAAGAATATTTTAATTAATATTTTTGGTGTATTGCATCAAATAATGGGAAATGTGTTTCAATTTTTAAAAAATCAAAAATAATATATAATGTGACCTACGCAATTGAACATGTATTGTGACACAATTTTACAAACAATATACATTTTTGAAGATAAAATAGGGCCAAATCAATAATTGGACAATGTTGTATAAAATACATGCATTTTTTAGTGCATTTTGGAGGAGTCAAATATAGAGAAAAATAATTTGAATATTTAAATTTGCAAGGAACACCCTTTTAATGTTTTTACAAACTTTTCACATGTCATTGGAACAAAGTTTTGTGCAAGTGAAGATTATTTTCACTTTTTAACCTATAGGTGAAAGTTTTATATTGATTATTACATTAAATGTACTAATGTATTGGGTTATTTTGAGAATGGAAAAGTGAATTATTATTTTTTGTATAAAAACCAAAACTTGTTTTTGAAGATCAATTTTTGTGGCGTTTAGTGGACAATACCCAAGTATTCACTTAGAGCCTTTATATACTTTTTTAGAATCTATGTTAATTATAGATTATTGTGGCTTTTTTCCTTTGAATGTTTTCAACTTTGTACTTGCTTCTACACCAAAAGATTTGATACATCACGTAACAAATCAAAATTCACTTGGATGATGGGCTTGGAGGATATTGTCAAAAATATTTTTTAAAAGGGATCTTGTCTATTTGAAGTTGACCAAATCATATGCGTTTAATAGAGGTTAAGATGTTGAGTCTTGCTTTAAACTTGTTTGTTCAACAAAACATCAAATTGTTATGTAATCACCATATTTTTCAAAAGAGTCCATCATAATGGATTCTTGCCCTAAAAATCAACCCTAATTATCATTGTTTTTAGTTTAAACCTTTTGGCTAGGTGTTCCAAAGTTTGTCATGCACGACCATTTTAATGTCCCTTAATTGGGCATGTGAGGATTTAAACATCAATTTATAGCCTAAAGATCTTTTGATACATTGACATATTGATATATTACATTTGAAACATTGATGGACATTCATAATTGCATACCATTTATTGTACATTGAAATAAAACATCTTAAAACATAAATAAATTATTTTGATACCTTTCATATATGACAATTTGAACTATATGATGTAAATAATTGTATTTGAAAATATCACAAGTCTATTATTTACAATATCATGAAAGGAACCTCAATATACTAATGAATGGAAGATGGAATCCCACATTATACACACACACACACACACACACATGCCACTATTACATATGAAAGGTGACTTGCATCTCACTACATTCCCAAAGTATTAAATTCAAGTTCATTCAAGTTGAAGTTTAGTTGGCTTCAAACAATTCAAAATTATTAACAAAGATGATCATGAACACATCCACTACTAAATTGCTTTATGAAGGTGCAAATATGCTCACAAAAGTCAATGGGATTACTTTATAAAAGGATTGTGAATCTTTTCTTGGTCCATTTCACTTTTTCATATGATTTTTTTTTTCAATCAAATCTTTTGCAACTTGTTATTAAATATACATATAGTTCTTCCAATTTATCATATGTTTTGTGTTAATAATTTTTGAATCAATATGGATTTTTTAAAATTTGTAGATTTTGTCAAATTTTGCAAATAATTTTGAAAAATTATTATTAATTTCAAACCATACCAAAATATGTTAACTATTTTACGTTTTAGTTTCTTAAATCATAAGCTATAAACTTGTTTTATATGTCATGTGCGTTACACCCATTTACATGTGATAAAAAAATTCTTGAAATTTTGAGATTTTAAAACATACTTTGAAGTTTTAAAATTTTAAAATTCCGAACTTTTAAATTGTGAGTGTTTTTTTGAGTGTGGGTAGTAGGTTACTATCAACCAAATTATTTTAATTACCATCAAAATTTATTTATTAATAGAGTCCCTTACCTTAGTCCTTTGCAAAATTGATTGTTTTTGACATAATTATTATTCAAGTTCACTAATCCTTTATTAAAAAAAAAAACCAAAATTAAATTTAATAAAATGTTAAGTTGAATTCTTCAACACTCATATTAACATTTAGCACAATTTGGAATGATAACTTTGAAATGTCAACACACACACACACACCTTTTCATAACTATTCGACATGGTTTTTGGTTCTTTTGGGCGTATTTGTGCCCATGAGGCAATATTTAATTTGAAGAAAATTTTTAGTCCATAATAAAATCAGATATTGTAAGGAATGAATGGATGATTTAAAAACTTGGTATTAATTTTCAATCAAATCCCTTTTGGACGTACCACAACTATATATTTTGTATAATATGGTCATGTTTTCATTTTATTTGAACCCACAAAATTTCATGAGAGCATGATTTAATCATTAGTGTTTATTCATGTGTCAAAATTGATTTTGTTTTCTTCTTTTCTTGAAACTTGATTTCATTACAATTTAACATTCTACTTAAGGTACAACATTATCATCTTCACCATTCCTAAGGATTTTTTTAAGAATTTAAAATTGAATAAAAATGTTTGAAAATAGAGAAAATATGTTCAAGTAGTTGCACATTAAGGTGAAAGCATATTTAGGGGGCTTTTTGGATTGCCACACTTGCAATTTCTTTATATTGTAAATAAACTTAAAATATAAACCCATATACAACATTAATATTATCAAATTTGAATTATCCATGTTGCAATAAACTTTAATGAAAATAAATTTAAAATATGGATAAATTTTATTAAAAAAATGGACTCATAATGGATTTTTAAAATGATGAAACTACGTTTGTCAAACATATATAACAAAAAATGTGAATTCAAATAATATGTCATAATAATGTGAAAATAAAAATTGAAAAATATAACACCTTTAAATGAAGAATTCAAGAATAAGGTGCATTGAAATTTTCCTAGTACAAGAAATTTGTATTTAATTTTTAAAAAATGCCATGGTTTTTTACATTTTTTATCACTTCTAAATTTTTAGTCTACTTCACATTGAAATTATCAAACTTTCACATGAATTTTTGAAGCAATCACATGTTTGGTGATATATAGAGTCATATACCAATATTTTTGACTAAGAAAATTGTATATTTCTACTATATATAACTTGATAATTATTATAATTACATGAATTATAACTTATGTAAGATGTGGAGTCTTCAAAATGTTAAAAGTGCATCACTTAACCATGCTTTTACTCATTACACATTTATTTAAACAAAATGTTAAAATCATATTTTAGAAATTTTGTAAGTGTATCGCAAGGTTGAAAAGAATATTCAAAATAAATCCACATAACATAATGAATCAAAATATGTGCAATGTAGTTGAGCATGAGAGGTTTTTCCACTTCAATACATTGAATTGTAGTGTATTAATTTTCTAATACATATATTTAGTTACATTGTTATAATAAAACACCATTAATATAAGTTAGCAAAGTGTGGATATATGTGTGAAGATGTAGCAAGTACCCAAGTTTACAAATGAAAATCTCCCACTATATTTTAATGTGATTAATATATTTTATTTTTTTATTGTAAGAAATCACACAACCTACTACTACTTTCTACTTGAATGGTAGTTCTAATAACAGAATTGTTTCAAGTTGTGAAAACTGCATAGTTGATCAACGGTGTTCAAATTTCATGTGACTAAACATAACAATTGCACTTAAAGCAAACATAACAAAATTGAATTATTAATAAAAATCAAATTTGTTTATGATACAATGCATCAAAACCTTTTTCTTTTTGTCCTTCATCATGGGTGTGAACTTGAACTTGGGCTAGTTTCCTTATGCACAAGATGTAGATAACCCAAATGTTTTTTTGTTTGGTATTTGAAATTCATGAAAATTTCACAATGACAAACAAATGTTTTCTAATTTGTTGTGCAACTTGTTAATTCCCAAGGAGGAAAGAAATACAATTTCTTAAACTCAAATTGTTTTAAAAAAAAGTTTACTTTTGACCTTTTTAGCTAATGCCCTTAAAATGATGGATGACATTACATATTTAGCAATGAAATTATTTTAAGAAAACTAACAATGAATGTGGCAACATCTTATTAGTAACAACATTCACCTTCACATGCTCATCATTACTTTTGAAAGGACTTTTAAGAACTTTTCCTATTCAAAATTGTTTTTGTTCAAAATTGCTATTGAAAAAGAAAAATGCATAGGGAAAGAGGGAAGGAGGAGGAAAGGAGGCAAAGAAAAAGGAGATGAAAATATGAGGTGTGCTTGAGAGTTTTTTTGATCTTTCTCTTTACAAATCAAGGTAGTTCTTTTTCTTTTCCTTGTTCTTTAACTTTTTAGCATGTAAAAAACTACATAAACACACCCCCCCAATAAAGATGCAACAAACATCACAAAATAACACATTCAATTGACAAACAAAGAAACACATTCACCCAAATCCCAAAGAAAAAAAACTGCAACAATATATGAAGTTTGTAGGAAAAATGAAAAAGAAGAAAAAACAAACAAGTGCAAACCTTAGTTGCCTTTGAACCCTAAAAAATGCATCATGGTCATAACATGAAACACTTATGTTTTATGATTTCACCATAACTACTTAGATGACACCTTGTCATGATACACAAATGTTTGATACGTTGTTGGTAGGATGTAAAGTTATCCCATGGATTCCTCCAACAAGGAAACTATTTTCACCTTTTCCCCATCCATTTTCACCTTTTTGAGATTTTTGAGCAGGGAAACCCCCCATGTTATAAAAACTTGAAATGAAAACCTGGTGATCAATTTATGCTTGAGAAAATTTAATGTTTTGTAATGATAATTAAATATTGAATTCATCATTGATTGATTTAAAAAGTTTAAGGGGTAAAAACACAGTCAAAGGAGCCACCTTAGTGAAAGGACATTCCTTAAAATTACATTTTTGTATGTTTGAAAGATTACAAGTGAAACATAATAGTTTGGATTGTCATAATTTTTTCGGAATGTTTTTCATTAATTACAAAATTTACATGTTCAAATCTTAACACAAATAATTTTTTTTTTTACATGTTCAAAGCATTCAAACTTCAAAAGTGGATAATTTTGTTTTTTTCAAATATCCTTTCTTTTACCAAATGTGTAGCATTCTTTTTGAAAATTGAAGAGGATTGTAATATTGACGATTAGAGGGAAAAAAGGACTTGAACTAATGATTTTTTTTTAATAACCAATTTGAGCACATTTGATTCAAAAATGTTTTTGACTTCAAAAATTATGTATTTTGAAAATGTGCTTTTAATAAAACTTGTTTAACGAGCATGAATGTATAATATACATGATATAACATCAATTTGTAATCAAAATGTATTTATATTTAAAATGCAGTGTTAAAGGGGTACCAAAAATATAAATTTTGAAGATAAAACCCAACAAAAAAATGACATGTGTCATGTGTAGTTTTTGGAAAAGGAAATTTACTTTGATGCCCCTATCTCCTTTGGCTGTGTTTTCACCCTACGATCATAGATCATTTGGTGAATCTTATTTTTTTATTGACATGGTTATTTCATTTCCTTGTTATTGCTTTGTTAGAACATGATCATCAATTTTATACAACTATACATTTAGCCTTATTATAAACTTGCAAACATTAGACCTACTTTCGAATGTCCTCCATACTTGTGTTCTTTTCATGTAATTCAAATGATAGATATATGGTCAAAGTGTGGCCATTATGGTAGTAGATTCATAAAATCCTTCATGATTGAATAGTTTCAAATAATATTGTTCTATTGGTTGTTTGTTCACATTCACAAGTTCCATTTCATGGTTATAAGCAAAAAAAAAGAAAGATCAACATTAAATATCATTATAAAACACATTTTACACCTTGAATAGTCCTTTCCAAGGAGTTTAGATATATTACATTTTCTTTTTTGATCCTTGGGTGGCCATATAATTACATCATCTACATTGAATCACTTGAAATCATGCTATTCATTTTTCAGTTGATTTTTATAACATTGGTATGTAGCTTAGATTTTCTGCAACCTTCTCCACATTTTTCTACATATGTCCCAGTTTATCTATCCTTATTTGATAGCATTCATAGCATTCATGATATTGTAATCCTATTTGCAAGATGTTGAGTACATTGACACAAGCAAAAAGAAAAACCTTAGTACCATGGCAACTTCAATATTTTATTAGTGTTAAATAATTATTTTATTTTTAAAGAATCCATGTCGAAACAAAGATTATTCCATATTATTATAAAATATTCTCTATTTTCCTTCACAAAAAATTGTTCTTGACAAACATTTCAGTTGAAAATCTCAAACATTCCTGAAAATAATATAAGGCAATGTGGAAGCTACCAAGGTACTTAGCTAGGTAACAAAATGTGTAATTCACATATCAAGTCAAATGAAATGTGTTCCATTGCAACCTTTATATGACATTCAATATGTCCACGAAACTATTAGCATTATATATGACTTTATCTAACTCACTACATTAACCTTACCTTGGTTGGATTTTTTCCCCAAAAGTTTATTCATCAACAACTTGCCTTGAACATTATGTTGAAAATAATCATAGATTTGTGTTGGGTAATCATAAACTAATCAAAAGAGAAACCAATAATTTCCATTTATGAAATGACTTTCTTGGTCAAATATTGAATAGTTTGAGAAAAAAAACTTGGAAATAATTTGTAATTCATAAAAGTTTTTCATTAAGGCTATCATGGTATTATCTCACAATGCCTTCACTTCTTTTCAATTCGTAATGTGATATGTAGTTACCTATATGTATTATTTGTTTTCTTATATCCATTCCAAAAAAATTGTCTTACATAGGTTGAAATAGATCAAAGTTAAGCTTCCATTGTTACAACCCATTGCGCTAAAAATGATACCTACTAGGTGATAGTGGTGGGGTGATAAGTGGTGGTTGGGTAGAAACAAGTTGGGTAAAGGCCACTCAAGATCATGGCATAAACAGCTCAATTGTCACAAGACCTATTTACAAACTTGCTTGCTGGTTGGGTTATGGGTCAGAGAACCCGAAACCCTAACCCAACAATTTGGGTTATGGGTATATATGATCATTGATCAGAACCCAAAACCCTAACCTAACAATTTGGGGTTATTGCCACTGCCCTTCTGGATAAGCAAGAAATCAATAACAATTTTGCTCAATATTAATGTAGCTCCCTTGGGGTCATATAGCTATTTTTCCAAGCAATATATTTTACTTTACTTGGGGGAGGAAGAAGTTTGGATTTGTTGTGAAAGTTGCAATTTTAACTCAACTTGATCCGATTCCAAACTTGTGAAAGCTAGCAATTCAGGAAAGGGAGATTTGGGAAGATGGGTGGGAGCAGGGGCTGGTGGGGGTTGTAAGCTGACTGCTAGGGATGTTGTACAAGCTGAGATGTGAGCTCAGGGAGCTTCCTCCTCCTACTAAGTTGTCACCACCACCTCGAATTCTCTCCAGCATCTTCACCACTTTCAGCATGCTTGGTCTCAGTGTAGACACTGAGTTCACACACTGGAGAGCTATGTCCAGGACTGCCAAAAGCTCCTCATCCGGACATGAATCAAGTAAGGTGTCATCAAAAAGGTCTCCTGCACGGCCCATCTCAACTAGATGCTTTGCCTGCCAAAACCACATATCCCATCTATATCTCATTAGGCTCACAAAATGGGTTCAGAGTGAAGCAGCAACCATCATCAGCACACTAACTTACCACGGATGAGATTGCTGGGTGGACATGAAAACACTTTTCCATTGGGTTCCAGTTCCCTAGCTAGCCACCATGGTCACTTATGCTTACCTCAATTGCTGTATTTGCTACCTACCTACTAACAACCCACTAGACCTTCCGCACCTACATACGGAGTCCCACTTTAGATGGGGGTGATCCAGGGTTGTCTAAATCCTAGGAACCAATTTGGACTCATTTGAAGCATACAAACCAGTTACATGTATCTAGTTACCTAGTAACCACCTATTGTCCTTCCTACCTATCTACCTACCTACCTACCTACACAACCTATCTGGACCAGTAGGGCTAATGGATCAATGCCGTTGCTTATTGGGCACAGATGCAATTCCAGAACAGCTGGAATTCAGAGAGTACCAAGCTGGGATTTGAAGACAAGGTTTTGAAAGATTTGTTCATGAGAGGAAGGAAATTAGGATGTGTATGAAGCCCTAGTTGTAGTGAGGCAAAATCTGGTCCTACAGCAGCAGCTCCACTGGAAGCTCCTGTACAGTACTATATACTCATAGAGGCCTTGGCACATACTATCATCAGGTGTAAAGTGCATCATCCACTCTTACCCATTGAACCATGCTGAAGTTATTCTCTCTGTAGAGCTGATCGGTGGGTCGATTGCCTGTGAGAAGCTCCAGAAGCACAATACCGAAACTGTATACATCTCCCTTCTCAGTGACTTTGCCTGTGTCCATGTACTCTGCAAAAACTCCCAACCATATGTTTTGACCACACTCAAAAAAAGGAGTCACAAAATCCAAATGGGAATAATAATTTGTCACAAAAAGAAAAACGATACCAATAATGCTCAGAAAAATCTACAAGCAATTAAGTGAATCTCAAATTTTCTTTACCTGGTGGTAAGTATCCAAGTGTTCCTGCAATAATTGTGGTGACATGCGTCTCTTGTGGACCAATGAGCTTGGCAAGTCCAAAATCGGCAACATGGGCTTCCATGTCCTCATCCAGTAAGATGTTACTGCATTTCACATCCCGGTGAATGATGTGTGGGATGCAATCATGGTGTAAGTAACTCAATCCTCGCGCACTCCCAATTGCAATGTTGAGTCGGCTCTCCCAGTCCAGTGGCTCTCGTCCATGATTTGCATAATCTTGCATCATCAAGCAAATCATTGTCATCATCATGTCATCATCTGATACGAGTTACTTTGGCTCCCATATTTGAGTGTATGTATAGAGCTTACCAAAAAATAAAATGAAAACACTTACTTACCATGAAGCAAAGTGTCAAGGTTGCCCTGGGTCATCAAATCATAAATAAGGATATTGATGTGAGGAGCACTGTAGTAACCTCGCAAGCTAACCAAGTTCCTGTGTTTGATATCAGCCAAAGTCTCGAGCTCTCTTTCAAATCCTCGCTCTCTATCTTTGCTCCCTCTTTCCAGTTTTTTCACTGCGAATGCGGTGTTATCAGGCAAAACTAGCTTGTATACTTTACCATAACCACCGCTTCCGATTATGTCAGCTTGCTTCAGCTTCTCAGTTTGCCTCAGCACTGCCTTCGATGAAGGTGTCGCCTTGCCTGAGAGCTGAAACATCACCATCTTCCCACCTGACATACCAATGGGAAAAAACCCACCAATCCATCTTCAGAGTTTCAATCTACAACCAGTGAATGATGATTCTCCTAGTATGATGCAATTTGTCACCCGTTGCCTGGGATTTTTTTGTATGGACAGATCTGAGTGAAAATTTGTACATAGAAAAAATGCAGTACTTACCTGAGAGCTTGATTTCACAAATCCGATGCTGTCTTTTCCATCTCCAATAACAAAGAGTGCCAATAAAAATCTTTGAGGCAACAAAGGCGCAGATACAAATTGTGAGGATAACCCCAAGGTTCAATTTCCCTTTTGTGTTGTTGTCATTGGAATTTGACTGAAGAACAGCCACCACCCCACCTGGACATCAAAAAAAGAAAAAAAGTAAAAAAAAATTCATCACCATGCTTGCTTCTTTTTTCTCCGCTTCTTCTTCTTCTTCTTCCTCTTGTTGCAATTTTTGGATAAAATAAATTCATTCAGCTGATGATCTAACTGAAGCCACAGCTGATCAGAACTTATGTACGTTGTGCACTGAAAGATCAAGGTCAATTTTTATGAAATAACAAATAGGATGCATAATTGTGTATACCTGCCACAGTAGCATTTGTAAGATCAAGAAGACTCCGCAGTTTCAGATTGCATGATTGCAGTGTCGGTCTACCACACAATTCTGAATTACTGTGAAAACTGTCATTCAATAGGGAAAAATTAGCTGAAATTTATTAGAAAACTTATAGCTCAAAATTCAGTTTTCCTGGACACAGTTGAGCAAATTGTAGTAAAACCCATATCAGGAATCTCTAAGAGAGTCTGAGACATGGGAGTTGCTGCTCTTGAAGAGCTTTTTTTGGATTTCTTACGAGGTTGCACTAAAGGATGCAAGGACTCCGCCTTGAGGCACATGGCCTTTGAAGCTGTTACTTGATAGATTCCTGCAGTATTGATTCAACCAGATCACATCAAACCGGAGTGCATTGAAACAGAAAAAAGAATCCACATTAGAGTTTCCGATCAGTACTGGAACTGCAAATCTATGAAGCCTCCTCTCTAATTCCTTCCTTCTTCACAGATCAAATGAAGTAGAACTCAGTTTCTGAAATCTCAGAGCTAGGATCAAGCTAGGCTGCTGGCCTTGCTACTGATGGGTTTGCATACTGAAAATTGGAGGCAGAGGCAAAAGAACAACAACAACATCAGCAGCAAAGAGAAAGTTTTTGCTTACAGAAAAGATAATTTTGTAAGGCTGTTCAAACTTTCAGGGATTTCACCTAGCAGCTTGTTATTGGAAAGATCTCTGCGTACACAAAACAGAATTTATTAACCCCAATGAGAAGAAACTAACTATAATATATACATATATTCATACAAACTATCTGAGTTCAGATCCTTTTCAATAGTTGACAGATTTTGTGTTTCTGGGTACATTTCGGGGACCTAATTCAAACTCCATAAATGCTTCTTGAAGCACAGTGCTTAGGTTTAGGGTTCTCTCTCTCTTACTTATTACAACTGTAAGAAGGTCATGAACTTCTATTGTAATTCAAGGATATTATTATCCAAGCTCGACTTGTATTTCTTCAAGCTTTGAAGGAACCTTGTGCTTACAAGTCTGTGAGTGTCAAAAGAAGTCCTAGCTCAGGAGGTATGGCTCCGGAGAGATTGTTGGATTGCAACTTCCTGCATGTCCAAGCCAATGTTTCAAAATCTCATTGAAGCCAAAGGAACCCATCGAATATTCGAAAACTTGGTTCAGGAATTATTCTGCATCATGAAGAATTGAGCATGACGCTAGACTTGCCCTGGGAACAGAAATTTGATGACTGTCTGTTGCTGGAAAGAAATGGAAATTTTTTTTATAAAAGAATCAACCCACTTGAGCACATACATACAGGATTCTCAAGCTGCTAAAATTCCCGAATGATGCTGGAATGTGGCCTTCAAACAAATTTGAGGACAGATTCCTGCAAACAACACATTGTTCAAGAGTTATAATAGTCTAAGAATTAGTTCAATGTGAAGCTCTTGAAAAGGAACAAAATGCAGCTGAGAAGACCCTCTGAGAAGAAGACCTAGACCTAAGAAGTTTTGCTAAGGAATTCAATAATATAACAGGTTGCTTCAATGGCACTTATGAGCTCGATGTATTCATATCTCATTTTTGGTTCAATCATTTGTGCATTCGCCATGTGATGAATAACACTTACAAAGCTTGTAGCCAGGGAAGCCCTGTGACATCCAAAGTTATGTTACCACCAAGCTGCTTGCCTGCCAAGTTTCTGCAAAAAACCAACCAACCAACCAACCATCTCAAAATCTTGAATTCATCAGCATTAGGTCAAGAAGGAATGATGATGATGATGATGGCGGTGGTGGCGGTGGTGGTGGTGGTTCTTCTTCTTCCTCCACTGACCAAATCCTGACCAGAAACTTAATTTTTGTAGGTAGGGTTTGGTTGAGAAACTCAAAGGGTTTGGTTGAGAAGCTCAAATGGTTTGGTTGAAAAGCTCAAAGGGTTTGGTTGAGATGCAAGCTTGGGTTGAGAAAGCTCAAATTGATCTTGACAAACCCAAAAGAGTTCTGCCAGTACTAGTGCAGGAGGAAGCATGAAGCTATGACAGTAGTAGTGCTTTGCTGCTGCTGCTGCTGGAGGAACTAGCTAGGACTTCAGCTATCTTACTGATGACAAAAAAAAGAGTCTGTTGAGGGGTTCAAGGGCAGGAGACAGACAGACTTACATGGAGAGAATGTGCAATTGATCAGAGCTGCATGTGACACCAGCCCACTCACAAGGTGTTGGATCTGAATGTCGCCAATTCTCCAGGCTCCCACAAGGGTCATGTAGATGCATTCCAAACTCAAGCAAAGCATGTCCTGAGATCTCATGACCAGTCCCCACCAAATGTTTCCCAAACAGGAAACAAAAGAAAAGAAAAAACAACACCATGATCAGATCAAAATGTCCAGTAATTGGAAGACACCAGCCAGCCAGCGAGAATTTCCTAAGTGGACAACATATAGCTCGATCATCCATCATGAATGTGCAGTGATTCTTACTTTATTGAGCTGCTAGAAAACAGATGATCAGAAGATCATCTGCTGCAGGCCACACACCTTCATCACTGAGAGCCTCACTTGGGTGAGCTCCAAGAGAAGAACATAACAGTAGCACTTTCAGGAAGAAGATGAGCTTGCTTGAGATGATGATCCACATCTGCAGGCCCTGCATATGGCGGCAAGAATATGCAGCCATGAATATTCTTACTGTTGGAGTGCTAATGATCACGGCATGCTTCCAGTACGAAGCGAGTGATCAGCTTCAAAGAATCGGGCCCAAAGAGTACAACTCCTCTGCTGCATGCGGTTCCACTCAAAAGCCTGATCTGGAACATGTACTGGGGACGATAAGAAGATCAAGCTCTTCTTGTTCTTTTTGTTCTGCTGCTGCTACAGTAGTAGCGCCTGGATCCGTTCGCCAGCTTTCAAAGCAAGATCCGGCAAACCCATTCTCGACGTCTTATACCATTTACTGCTCCTGCACCAGCTCCTACTAGATTGAAGAGTCCGGATTCAACAGCCCAACGAAAACCATCACATGAGACATTCGTGAGGTCCTGTCATGCAGCAAAGATTCTTCGTGTTGTCAACTAATTAGAGAGCTGCAGCTTGAAGCTCATGATCAGCTTGTCATCATGAGCTCGATGAAGAGCTTTCAGAATATTCTTGGTCAATGGCTAGAAGAGTCACATAACAGCTGAGTACGTACACTTCTTTTCTTTTCTTTTCTTTTCTAAGCTGAGATCAACAGCATTGCTCGGCACACATGAGCAGCTGGACTAGACGTCATACTTGTTTGAAGAAGACCAGCTACTGCATCATGATGACTCTTGAAGCTCGGATTTCACAAGTTGCAGGACGAGAGCCGTCATCACTTCGAGCTCGGTTCCATGTCCAGCTGGTTCCACTGGAAGTTTATCTCTTCTGCCTGTTAATAGCATGGACTAGTAGTATGATCTCCCTCTCTCTCTCTCTCTCTCTCTCTCTCTCTCTCTCTCTCTCTGTGTCTTTATAAGAGGAAAACAGCTGCCGCTGCATGCAGATTCTCTCCCCAAAAAAAAGGAAGAGAAAAAAACCAGAGAGGAGCAAAAAAGGGTAACTAGTTCTAGGAGTCTGCAGAACTAGTTGGATAAATATTTCTATCCAACAGCAGTTCCTCGGAGTCGTCCGGATCAGGAGGAGGAGCTCCTCCTCCGGCGGACTCGGAGCCTCAAGCTGTTTTACCATTTCCTTGAAGACGACAAGAAACAATTATAATATAGTATTTATGATGATCTCATCAGAGCTAGCTAGCGATCCAGAGAAGAAGAAGAAGAAGAAGTCCCTCCCTCCCTCCCACTAGCTGTGCCGCAGCAGCAGCAGCAGCAGATCTGATTGATTATATATGATCTGATAAAGCAACCAAAAAAAAAGCAAAAGACTTTGGACGTCGTCAGCTTGCTCAACCAACAGCAATTGGGCATGCTAAAAATGGCTGCAACAATCATTTCACCGCCTTCCTAAATGGAAGTGGTGGAAGTGGAAGAAGAACCTAGCACTATCCCCAAAAAAGAACTTTTTTTTTCCCCCTCTTTTGGGGAAAGATTGCACATACGTGAGTGAGCTACTGCGGCCTAGTTGCACCGCTACTTGAACCCTGTTTGCGTGAAGATCTCCGCAGTAGCCGTGGGGGTGTGAGGGCGACTCGAAGGAGCTCCTCGAACACGAGGAGGAGGTCGAAGACACAAGGGTTTCGCAACAGTGATGCGCACTCCACTTTTATGGCTTTTTATGGACGGGCCTTTCTTGCCGCACTGTTTTATGGCTTTTTATGGACGACTCTTTCTTGAAGCACTCTTTCTTTTATGGCTTTTTATGGATGACTCTTTCTTGAAGCACTCTTTCTTTTATGGCTTTTTATGGACGACTCTTTCTTGAAGCACTCTTTCTTTTATGGCTTTTTATCTTCTCGCCACACACACCCTTTTTGTGGCTTATTATGAACGACTCTTTCTCAAGCACTCCTTTTTTTTTTTAAATGGCTTTTTGGGGCGACTCTTTGTTGAAGCACTCCCTCTTTTATGCCTTTTGGAAGAATTGGCCAACAAATATTAGAAATTTCCAAAACCCTTGGTCTATAGGCTTACTACAACACTTCATTTCCATGCCACAATCTAAATTGCTGGAGCTCCAAGGCCCAAAATGGGTTTTGATTGGGGGCCTTTGTTAAGATTAGTCACTCTAGGTATACTTTTTAACACTCTCTTGTTTATCAAACCCCAAAACCATAGTTACAAGCACTATGTTAGCTTTAGAACTCAATTTAATGGCTGCTAATTTAGTGTCCTAGAAAACCATCCACAAACTATAAACACCACTCTCCCAACACATATAATTCACATATGTAATGTCCTATGCCGAAAATGATAAAGAAGTGAGGGAGAGATTAAAATGTTGGTAACCCATGAGGTGAGCCAACATGCACCCAAGTGATTGAACATATCGGGACTTTGTTTGATTAATTCAGATCAAATTCTTTCCCATCTCTCTCATACCCAAACTAATGTTGCTTGTTTTGTGCAAACCTTCCTCTTACTCCGTTGGGGGAGAATCAAAAATTGGATTGGGGTTCAACCCCCATGAGAAGCCCAATCATGTGTGTTGTTTAGTCTTGTAATTATGTTCAACATTCAAATTTTGCATGGTTTGCAAGTTCTTAGCCCTTTTATTCATTGTTCTCACACAATGCCCACCACACGATAGGATTTGGTCACAATCTTTTAGTTTTGGTTTCGATTCAAATCATAAATAAAAATTAAACTCGAGCATCCTTGTCACCACCCATGTTATATTCCTAAAATGCCATGTACCCCCCATGTCACTAAAAGTTCATGCTCTGAAACAAAATAAATTATGCTCTAAAACATTTAAATATCATGTTTCAATGAACATCAAATGAAAATTGCCAACAACACTTCATCCAACAAATGAAAAACAAATTAATCTAGATACTTATTTGGGTGTAGTCTTTCAATATTTGTTGATTATGAAAAAATTGTTAATTTTTAATAAGTATAATGGGTTGATTATTGATAACTTGTCAATTCTTAATTTGGTTGAAAATTGGTTGAAGAGTCTATTCCTTTAATAAATATTATCCAAAAAATTAGTAAGACTTTTATAAGTCAAAAGGATAAATTATGGACACATTGTTGTGTTTTTGCATCCTTAATTGTTGTCGTCGTCATTTCTTACTTTGAATTTTAACAACATAATATATAATGAAAAGCTCCATGCAAAAAATGACAAGATTCTAAAAATGTATTCATTTTGAAAGCATAATTAAAAAAAAAAATCTAAGTAGTGGATATGCCAAAGTTGGCTTCTGAACAAAGAAAGAAAAAAATGCACCCATGAGCACTGGCTGCTCCAATTCAACCCAACTATCCAACTATCTACAACTACATAAACAAACCACAAAAAACCAAATTGAGTGTCAAAGCCCAAATTCTTACATTTGAACATGAGTTCCAATGAGAGAAAACAAAATGATCTTAGAATGGCATTCTTGCTCAAAACATGATAGAGGAAGGAAACAATGATGCGTCATGTAGACATGACACATGAGAGAGATGATGATGGTAGTGTCAAATGAGTATTGTGGATGAGGAAAAACTTCGATCGCCATGGCAACTTGTCATTTTAAATCACTAGATTTAGGGTATTGTGTTGGAAAGTGAATGAATAGTGGGAAATGCCTTAACCTTTGTTCCACCTTGCTTCCATATCTTGTAATCCCTCTTGCTTTCTTCCCCCTTCTCCTACCTAGATAATTACCATTTTGACCAATTATTGAAAAAATGTTTAGTTGTCAATAAATGTTTCGGGGTAAGTTATTCATAATCAATTTTGAAGGTTTGAAATGGGTTGAGATTTGGACAATGAAGGGTTTAGGGTTTAGGGTCTTCTATATATATATTATAAAGACCTAACAAAACCTTCGTGAGTTAAATGTTGTGTTCATGAAAACCAAAAATTGACTTGTACCTTTCCGTGTTTAATCTCAATAGATTTTTCAAACCTTAAAGCTTAAAAGGTCCTTGTGTCTATGACTTTTCATTTGGCTGAGCTTCTCCGATTTGAGATCCATTTTCATCTTCCCTTTTCACTTGATTTGACCATTGCAGGTTTGCAATTGTTAGAAATGCATGGGAAATGAAAAAATCTAATGAGGATTTTTTTCTCTTCGAAAACCTACCTTGATAGTATGCTAGGTGATTATTGAAATGGGTAAACTGACTCTTATGCATTATAGATTGTGAGGGCATTATTCAAAGCATACTTGAAAATGTAAGAATGGATTGTGCAGATATTGTTTCAACAAGCAAATTATGGTTTTTTTCTTCAAATTCCTTAAGTTCTAAGTCCATTAGTGTGTATCCACAACTTTAATTGACGTCAAATGGCAACTATTCAATGTGGGTTGTAGTATTTTAAGAAAAGCACCACTCAAAGTGGTGACTTAAGAAGTGCCTAGATCTAGATTTGGTTAATTTAATTATTTTTATTTCAAAAAATGGTGAAATAAAAATTTAAGACCACAATTTTTGTGTGTGTTTCTTTTCCTTTTTTGAAATAAAATCACCGAGTTGTGAAATTTGCCTAGAAAAAAAAAATTAAAGCAAAATGATAAAAGGTGAATCTTCAAAAAATTGAAAATCCAATTATTTAATAAATTGTGTGCAATAAAAAAAAAATTTCACAAAGACCTTGCCATAGTAATGATAAAAAAGACAAAGAACCAACCATCAATTTGTAACTACTTATGGAAATGGTTAAATATCATAGTGTGCTTAGTGACTAGGCATCATAATGTTCTTATTTCTTGAGGCTAGTGTTTTTTTGTTTCAATTTTGTGATGTTGTCACAATGTCAATCATCCACAAGGAGATTTAGCAACATTTGGCTATAGACCAAGTATGAAAGTAAAAATTTATTAAAATTTATTTATATCTTGGCTACTTGCTTGAACAATGTGTTGAAACATGGCGATTTTTTCTAATGTGTTTTCCATTTTTTGGCAAATTTGTTTTGGAAAAAAAGTACATTCAACAAAAATATTTTCTTTCAAATTTTTTTAGTTAAATGGAAAAAATTCACCAAAAAAAAAAAACTTTGCTTGAGACATGCGATACCTTAATAAACATTAAAAAATATTGTGAAAATAAGAGGCATGTTTTTTTTTTTTTTTTTTTCATCTAGGTGTTTGATTCGATCATGATGTAACCCTTCCTAACCATGTGGCCCTAGGGCACTTTGGTCGAGAGTGTTGACTAGTTCTTGGATTTAAGCAAGTTCAGGTGCAAGTTATAGGTCACGTTTTAGGGTTTTGGAGTTCCCTACAACCTCCGAGGTTCCAAGTTTCTTTTAGAATTTTCATTGAAATCATTGAACTAGGGAATTGTCCTCTTTCCAAAATTGAACTAGAACTTGGAACGGGGTGTTGCCCCCTTTTAAACATGTTCAAGTTCTCTAGGTACATAATTTAAAATCTAAAAAAATAAATAAATAAATAAATAAATAAATAAATATATATATAAACTTCACGATACATTTTAGGCATGTTATTGTATTTGATTGATTGTACATAATTTATGTTACATAATTTTTGTCTCACACTATGTTCACTAATTGAGCAAAATATTACTTTTTATAAAAAAAAAGTTGCATGTGACAACAATGGAACTAAATCTTGTTGTAAATCAAACCAGCTCTAATTTTTTTGAAAATCATTAGAACTAAGGATTTTTGAAATTTCAAAGAAGTGATCTCAAGACTGGATCAAATGTTCCATTCAAAAAAAGAGAAAAGAAAAAAAAGAAAAAAAAGAAAAAATAAAATAAAATGTTAGAATTGGGACCAAAGGTTCCTTTTGAAATTAGGAACTTACATAACATTTAGCAACCCCTTAATGGAAAGATGTGCTTATTTACACAAACTTGGTGTCCTTTTTGTGGCCTCCTTGAAATCTTGTTATGCAAAAGTGCATTAAAACTGGCTTCCAAATTACAATTTGTGAGGTTAGCAAGGCCCTCTTAAATTTTTTTAGGAATCAAAAAATTTGTCTTATTTTGGGCTAATATACTTTCAAAATGGATTTCAAATGCCCCAAACTAATTGTCTCATTTAACAAAAGAGAATTGGTTTGATGGACCAATTGCCATAAGGAGAAAAAAGAGCTAACAATTCTATATATTACCCATCTCAAAAATAAAAATAAAAATAAAAATAGCTATTCTAGTCAAAATGGACCTAACTTTAGAGTTACATTAATATGGAACTCAATTGTGAATTTTTTTTAAAAAAATATTTAATTAATTAAAATCACTATAAATTTGATAATCTAGATAAAGGTGAGATGCAATTTGCTATATATAAAAAAGCAAGTCCTCCCATGACCCACCAAACCCCTATTTAAGTCTCTCCAAGTGCTTACCATATCCTACTACTACTACCTAGAACTGGGTGATTTTTTTGGGTTTAGGGTTAGGGTTTAGGATTTTTTAGGGTTATTATAGTTAATAGTATTATTATAGTTAATATTTTCCAATTATGTGATAATATTATTATACCTTCTAATCTCTCTCTAACTACATTGCATGATTCTCAAGAAGTTTTGAGTGAGTTCATGCCAATGCATTTTTAATATGGCAAATGTAGTGGATGGAAAACTCTTTTGGTAAAATCTGGACTACTTTCATCTGACTTTGAGGTTTTTTTGATTTGGCTATAATCCAAACATGAAATATAATTCTTTAATCCATCTTTTTATATATTTGGCTACTCACTATAAGAAACCAAATCTAGGGATCTGGTGATTTTTTATTCTATTTTTTTTTGTCTCACTTCTGGCTATTGAAAACTTTCAAAGCACTTCATTTTTGAATTTCTTGATTTTGAAATTCACTTTTTGGCAAAAAAATTCCAGTGAAAAAAAAAGGCTGGTTGGGCAGGTATATTAATGGAAGCCTGCTATATATGCTATATGCTGGTAGTATATTGTTCCTTTATTAATTAGTAATTTAATTAGTAATTAATAAATAATTTTGACAAATTGCTCTTACTTTTTTTTCTTTTTTTTTTTTTTTTGTTTTTTTTTTTGGTGTTTTTTTTTTT
>Ga0116231_10003324_pt1 | contig 33544 bp, 21 predicted proteins | sample S1TSphgellanicum_2_FD_89695 | JGI IMG/M metagenome (GOLD analysis project Ga0116231, IMG submission 89695) | Host-associated microbial communities from peat moss isolated from Minnesota, USA - S1T2_Fd - Sphagnum magellanicum MG | ecosystem: Host-associated > Plants > Peat moss > Unclassified... | reverse complement strand
TCCCAGTCTAATTTTGCTTCCTAAAAAGCTTTTCCCAGTTGCTGCTAGTACTTTACGGTTGAAAACAAACTATTTGTGAAGAGAAAAGAGTCCCCGCCCAGCCCCCCCCCCCCCGCCGCCGCCCCCCCCCCCCACCTTCCCCTCTCTCCTTCTGTCAGACTTTGTTTTATGGAACTTAGTGCCCGACTCCAGGGAAGGCCCATGGTGCCGCGAAGTGGAACAATCCGCATTCAGAGTTTTACTGCTCAGTACAAGTCTGCTGCAGCTGGATGAATGCGTTGTTCTCGTAACTAGCAGGGGACCAGCTAGCGGACCACAGCACCCGGGCCCTTGAATTCTCTTGGGCAAGAGCGAGAATTTTTTGGTTACACAACTTCAGAGACCCACTTGAGCAGCTTTGGAGCTTGTAGCTGCCCAAGTAGTACTGGGTTCAGCTTGATCTGTTGCAGCAACAGCAGCTGCTGCTGCTGCTATTTAACTCTACTCCCCACCCCCTTCCTCTCTACCATATCTTTCATACCATCTCAGCTTTCACAAGTGTTCTGGACAAGTTGTAGGATCCATTGCTACACTACTGTTGTTGTTTTAAGCTCTCCTCTTCTAGTCTGCACAATCCTGCTTCGAAAGTCTGGTCATGTGCAAATTGTTTCCAAATTTGCAAATCCATTTTGTTGCATCCAGTTTCTCTCGCTTTTTATACCATGCCCACCGTCACCAGTGCTATTACACCCTTTGGACATCCTTTAGCTGCAATAGATATGATCGATTGAACAGAGGAGTTCATCTCTAGCTGGGATTGATCAAGAGTCTAGTATAAGTTCTACCTGAAGTTATTTGCTTTCTTAGTGTGGAATTAATTACCAACTGTTTTGAGTTTTGGGTACATACTAATTAGATCAAAAGGTTTTTTTGGGAGGGACTAGCCTGCCTGCCTGCAGCTTCTTCTAGCTTGATCAGGATATTATTCTGTCTTCAAACAAGGCTTGATAATATTCAATTTCACGCCAGCAAACATGATGTCTATGGCTGAGGTAATGTCATCATAATTCTCTTGCACAATTCCTGTCTTTGTCGACCACTGTCATTTTGAACTTGAAGAGAGGATCACACATGAGAAAAGGTTGCTTCTGTTTGGGCACATTTTGTAGTCAATCAAGTTGGCAGCTTCACAGTGACAATACCAGTTTCGTGTGATTTGGGTGTATATTCTTGTTTTGATCTTCTGAGTTCCAGTGTTTTTAAACTGAGACTATGTCATGCGTGCTGACATTGTGCAGCTTTTCTATGGCGAGAACGAGCCAACCTGGGTGCTTGGCAATAGCAGCCATATCCCTGTAAGCGCGTACATGCAACGAGCTCGTGATTACGAGATTCCGAGTTACACAGACAGACATTATTATTACCCAGGGAACCGATACATGCAACCAGCAGCTGCTCATGATTACGAGATGATTCCTGGTGCTTACACAGATCACCGGCAATACTACACAGCAAACCGATACGTGCAACCAGTTGCTGCTCGTGATTACCGGAATCTTCCTAGTGCTTACACAGACAGTCAGTACACAGCAAGCCGATACATGCAACCAGCTGCTCCTCGCGATCATCACGAGATGATTCCCACTTACACAGACGCTAGTCAATCGAGAGCTTCAAGCCAATACAATATGCAACCTGCAGCTCGTGATCATCATGACCAGGTTCATCGACAGTACGCTCATACAGACACTAGGCATGATCAACTAGTGCAGTCATCAGCTCGCGGTCACGAGGCCCTAGTGCCTATGACTTACACGGACAGGCGTTCGATGAGCCCACATTTGCAATATTCAGCAGCTGGCCGTGCAGACGAGGTGCAGCAACAGGTCACTCCTCCTGCAAACAGACATCTTTCAGCTCGTCAAGCTGCTGAGGTTCTTCCAGCTACTAATACAGCTAATCAGAACTCGTCTCGCCAATACTCCATGAGCAGCAGCACTGTAGATCCTTCCAGCCGCACTAGTCAGCAACTCTCTCTCAGCAACCAAACGGGATCTCGCCACAAGACTAGTCTTCCGGTACAGGAACTTCCTTTTCCCAAAAGCTTCAAAAATGAGTACATGGAAAGATTCTCTTGATTTCCAAGTTCATAATCTTTCATGCTGCTTTTGGTGATTCCTATGGGATTCCTATGCTGCCAATGTTTAAGTGGGAGTTTGTCAGAGTTCTTTGCCTGGATGTCTTTAACCCTCTGCCGGCACGGCGATTCTGCTGCAGACTCGTTTGGAACTGAGGGTGCCACTGTGCTGCGAAAGATGTGAGGAGAGAGTCAAGGAATCACTCATGGACATGGATGGTAAGCTCCTGATCATCATGCTTGCTTTCTCGGGTACTATTCCTTTGCGCGGTAAATTGTTTATTGGCTCTGTGGCCTTCAGGGTAGAGACATTGTGATGCACCCAGAAATAGGCCAAAGTTTGGTATTCCTACATTCTAAGGTCATGTGGAGTCCACGATAAAAAAAATTCCGGCATACTAACTAGAGTACCCACTTGGGCTTCACCATCCTAATCACCATGCATTTCCAGTTTAGTATATTGTTGAATACTTATCGTCAGGTTATGGATGTCATGGAATGGGCAGAGCCATTTCAAAGCGATGAGCCGCTTGATTACAGTAATCTCATACTCGCATTTGCAAAAGTGATGAGGCCTGAGAGGAAACCTGAGAGCATAACTCTAGTATAATCTCAAGCTCTGCTCTTCTTGTAATTGGGATTACCTGCAATTCCCGATGGTGCAACCTGAAATCTTAGAAGTATGAATCTTGTGGGTATTCTGCAGGTGTTGAAGGGGTACTATGTGATCAGTCGAACCAGAGAGTGACAGTAACGGGAGATGTGCAACCCCAGAAAGTACTCAAGCGCGTGAAGAAGATCAAGAAGCGCTCTGAGTTGTGGATCCGCGACTCGCGTACTACTTCTGTGCAGCAATCTGGGACGACGACGACTGGCCATCGTAGCTCATCGCGGAACACTTATGCTTAGACTACTCTGCTTCTACGTACGAATACAGTACTGGAATACGTATATATACTATGTACTTTCCGATACAAGTTGGGAGGGGATTTCTTCGACATAGCTGCGTTTTCGAAGCGGCTACGAATACGTATATATGTTGTATTTGAGTTCTTGGACCTGGCTACTACGTACATGAGAGTAGATACAGAAGTATAATACTTTTGTCTTCTACAGGTGGATTTGTAGAGGTAGAGAATTTTGATCTTCTACAGGTGGATTTGTAGAGGTAGAGAATTTTTTCTTCTACAGGTGGATTTGTAGAGGTAGAGAATTTTGTCTTCTACAGGTGGATTTGTAGAAGTACAGAAGTTTGTCTTCTACAGGTGTATTTGTAGAGGCATGGAAGTTTGTCTTCTACAGGTGTATGTGTAGTGGCCTTAATTAAATGCAGGGGAACGGGTATCCGAGAGCAAATTAAAATTCGCATAATCCATACTGTTTTTAGAGCAACTCACATTTTTAGAGCTGATTAAGTATGTAATTGTTGAGGGCATATAAATAATGTATGCCAATAGTATGTATCGCCCAGGCTTGAAAGATGCTGATTTCGTATGTAATTGTCACCAACTTCATGAATATACGTATAAAAATACGTTTGTTGGTTTTCCATGCAACTGGTTTCACGTGTTTATCTGGGTATCTTAGTTTTCCAGTGTAAAAAGTATTTGTGGAGTACTTACAAGGCCAGGTCCATTGCAATTTCCATCTTTGAATTCCCCTCTCTAATCTCACATTCCAAGTGACACCAACTGCAACAAAAGTCGAACCAGCAGATGGCTACCTGTTCTAGCTAGGAAAAAGCTTGAAAAAGTGCCTGAATAGGACACCCAAACCTGGAATATTGTAGGCACGGCCATTCTGCCCTGGAAGACCTGTCCAAGAGGAAAATTTCAAGGACAGGGTTGTTAGCCTTGAGAAATTTTCCAAACTCATAGTTCAACCTGAGCAGAAATGGCCAATGGCCAGGGATGTTGAATGGCATTGTTATTTTTTCAGAAATTACAACACATTATTTGAAATCATCTGCAGTTAGTTAGTCAGGGGTGTGGAAAAAAAGCCAGGAAAATCTTTAATAGAAATCATGACATCATAAGAAATCAAGAGCTTGAGTTCTTTTTTGTTTCCTTCAAAAAATATCTAGAGTACATCCTAATTTCTCATTACCCTAGTGACTCACTAAGAGGTAGAATGTACCCTCTAGGGCATGTTCTATTCCAGAAAGATTCCTGGAGGTAGGTTATAAAGCAGCATAGGCAGATTGGAAATGGCTGAATTGGCTGAGGTGGCTGATTCTGCCATTTAACGTGCCTGAAAATCTGCCCAATCAGCAGGTAAATGACATTTCCGTTTATTAGACCTTTTTACATGTGGTAAAGCTCTTGAACAGTGAATTGTTTTTTCCCAACAAATTTTGTGGCGTTTTCAAAACATTTGGGAAATTTCTTGATCCTATTAAAAAAACTATTGTAAATTAGACTAATTTTACTAATTTTGGGGGGGGGGGAAATAGCCAGCTTTTCAACATCACAAAGATGAAGGAAAAAAAAACCCTGCTCCTGAAAGCTCAAACATTTTACACAATTTAAAGTAGTTTAAATTTACGTGCTAAAGATCAAAACTTATAGGTACCTACTTGTTTCCATTTATTGGCATTTTTCATCCAGCCTACGAAACTGACAGAAAAACCTAGAAGCGTACTCGTATAATGACAAAGCTACGTATGAGGCGTTTGTGTAGGTATTGTGGGAGATACGTTATACGGTGCTCTGGTACGTATGTATCGAGAAAGACTAGGAGGAAGGTTTCCGGCGAAGAAGAAAAGCTTCGTAGGAAGCGCTTATAGTCCGTAGGCCTTTCCACGCATCTGCAACTCCGAGAAAAGGGATGTCGAGAGTTGGCGAGGGAGCTGAACATCAATGTCGTTTCTGTTCTGGAGATTCTTGGAGTTGCAGATGCAGAAAAAGCCTAGATCAGGGTTTCATTGGGGTTTTGTTGACGAAAAGAAAACAGTAGTATTCTTGAGAGAATGATGTTGTAAGTCAGGGGCAAATTGCTGATGGGTATTGGCAACTGGTTGTCGAGATGTAGACATGTAGGGTGCAAGTAGCAATTGAGCTTGGGTGTTTGAAGATCAGCAACCTGAAGGGTGTTGTTGGTTGTGTCCAGACAGTGAAGGAAAAATGGGCTATTTGGCTGCACCTGTGCATGGGCCGATGGTGATTATGGTTTCAATGGTTTCAATTCTCCTTCTGTGTGAAGGAGGCGATGCATCCCCATTAGGGGCAGCCTCACATACCAACAACTGGGCTGTTCTTGTTTGCACATCTCGCTATTGGTTTTTTCCTCCTCCCTGAACCCTAGCCCTGTTGCCCCAGTTCTAGCAAATATGTTGCAACCCTACTTTGTACCCATTGTGACATGCTGGGTCATAATGGTTTTCCTCACTAATTCCAGCGGTAGCTGCAGTGTCGCATGTTCTCTAGGGAGGGAAAAAAAGTTTCCCTGCCAGTCACGAATAGAGAGGGGATTTAGGGTTATTCTTATCATTCAGGCCAAAATGCAATGGGCAAGCTGTTCGTTTTGCTTGGTTTCAAGGAATAGGACTTTTTGTTTTCTTGCAGCTAGTGTTGCTGCTTTGAATGTCAGCTGGAATTTGTTGAGAATTAGGACTTTTGCAAATTTCAGGGTCTGTTGGTGGCCACATGAATGGAGGTGGTCATTTTAGGGTTTTCCATTGCTATGGTGACATATGAAATTCCAATGTAACTCATTGTAGAGGCAGTTCAATCTGGATGCCAGAATCTTCTTTTGAGCACTTCAAAGAAAGTTTTGATGGTTTTGGATGCAGGTTCAACTATCGACACATGGCCAATACTTTATCTTTGTACAGGCAGGTTTTCTGGAACCAAACATTTGAATCATTTGTTGCATCCCATTTTATCTACAAGACTTGAGAACTACATTTGGTGATCACATTTAGAAGTCATTGGTTGTCAGAACTCTCAAACATCTGGTGTCAAGGTGTCACTGTTTTGATCTAATTGCATTTGCCTTTGTGTCTGTGTTTTTTCTCTGTAGGACAGTGAAGCGGTTAGGAGTTCCAGATGACCACATCATATTGATGCTGGCTGATGATGTTGCATGTAATGCTCGCAACAGTTATCCTGCACAAGTCTTCAATAATGAAAACCATCGTCTGAATTTGTATGGTGATAACATTGAGGCAAGTGTTATGTCCAACGCACCTTCAAAGATTGTCTTTATGACTCAATTAAGTCAAGGGCTCCTATTCATTCAGTTTTGACAAGTTTCAGCAGTGGTCTAAGGAAGATTTTTTGTTTTTTCTTTCACACACCACTTTTGATCTCAGAAAACATCTTGGGTGATGGGTGCAGGTAGACTACAGAGGATATGAAGTTACAGTGGAGAATTTTCTTCGTGTTTTAACAGGTCGGCATGATGAGGCAGTGCCAAAGTCAAAACGGCTGCTCAGTGATGAGGGCAGCAATGTGCTGCTCTACATGACTGGTCATGGTGGTGATGAGTTTCTCAAATTCCAAGATGCTGAGGAAATACAGAGCCGCGACCTTGCTGATGCTTTTGCACAGATGCATGAGAAGAGAAGGTCCATATCCAAACTGATCAATGTTGCTTTTATTGCTTTTTCTACTTCCACTATTTGCTCAATTTCATGTCTTCTGATATTTTTAGAATCCTTTGTTTTCTGTTGGATTTCCCCTCGACACTTGCTTACCCAATTTGGGAGTTGTTGTTAGGTACAAGGAGCTCCTAGTCATGGTAGATACCTGTCAGGCAGCAACCCTTCACTCTCAGGTGCCTCTATCAGGTTCTTTCTTTTGAAAGTTGACTCCCTTTTGCTGAATCGCCAGTAATATTGCATCTAACCTAAGCCAATCTTTACAATGTTTTATGCTGTGCAGCCTCTCTTGTCAATTGAAGGCTTGAAACGCATGGGTTTACACTACCTTCTGAATCCTTATTTCTGAATAGGAGGTCAAAAAACAAGGCTCTATTTTGAAATGGAAAAATGCATCTTTGTAAGAGAAATCATGCAGTTTCTCTCCCATGGATTGTTGGTTGCAGTTATATTCACCTAGTGTGCTTGCTGTTGGGAGCAGTCTGAAAGGAGAGAACTCATATTCACATCATCTTGATGCAGATGTATGTGTTTGTTATGCATCTCCAGCAATTCCATTCTTTTTGCTTTGAAATCAAGTTTTTCTAGATGGTTTTTGAATTTTCTGTTATTGGTCATTTCTGATTACAATTGAAATCACACACCTGGTGGGATTGGTTTAATCCTCCCATGTATTTCCAGAAAGTTAAAGATTCTTGGTGGTGCTAGTGATTGGCAGGTAGGCGTTTCAGTTGTGGATCGATTCACATATTACACTCTACAATTCTTTGAGGACCTTGACATACATAGCAATGCCACCATACACAGGTTTGGTTTTATCTGCCTCTCCTGCCATGCAAATCCAGAATTCATGGCTGATCTCAATTCTGGCCCACTTGCATAGAAACCCTAAATGATGTAGTACACTGTCATAGCAACTTCAGTTTTTCTATGGAGCTAATATTTCTCTATAACAACTGAGAATGAGTTGTTTGGGAGGAGCTTTCTTATTTGTAATTGTGTTGTGCCTTAGATGTTTTAAGTAATGAGATCCCTGTGTTGAAAAGTGCAGTTTGTTGCAATCTTATGACCCAAGTCAACTCATGTCACACATGGACTATCGAACTGACTTGTTTTCGCGATCTTTAGAGAAGGTAAGCTGACCAAGGCTTTTCCAGACTTATACAGGTCTTCCCTGTCTTCCATTTGATTATTTGCCCCTGCAAGGATGTAATTTGGTGTAAATAAATAAATGTGCTTTGCATATATGAGTCAGTGCGGTTTGTGACTCCTTAGTTTAAATTGTGCCAACGCTGTTTTCCTAAAGATGGAAACTGCAATTTGAACTGCACCTGAAACTCCATAACTTCTAATGTGTTAACTTATGAAGGACTCCCAAGTGAGTGTTTGTATCTGTCACCAATCATGTCTTTTGTTCAGCAATTGATACCATGTGCCTTTTCATGATTCCTGGTCTGAAAGTTTTTTTGAATGTGATGGTTGCTGCTTTGTTGCAGGTGCCAGTGACTGACTTTTTTGGGTCAGTGATGAGGATCAAACACACAAAGGCTGCCTATGCTGGGTTCACTGGTGACCCAAACTGGGCTTCACATTCTTCTTTACCCCAGAACTCAGAGAACTTCTTGGAGGAAGCCACTGCCAAAACCCTCACTTCAGGGGTTCTGGATAAACAGGTCCTACCCCTCCCTTGGTCACTCATGGCCAGAACACTGCTTCTTTTGGGTAGGAGGATTGGATTTGGACTTGTATGTTTCCTCCTGTGGGTTGATAGATCTGCAAATGTGAATGAATTCAAATATGCACAAATATAATCTTACTGTGTGTTTCTCATGTCTATCAGGAGCAAGAGTACCTTGCAGGAATGTCACAACATGGGGAAAGAGGGACATTGTGGAGGGAGGTTGACAGGGACAGAATCGTGGTTCTAGGCTTGTTTGTGCTTGTGCTGGCTGTTGCCTTTTCCTCAATCATGTTTCCAGGCTCACATCAGACCACACCTTTCAAACACTAATCTCATCAAGGAACCTAGTTGTTCAGATCATGATGCAGTGAAAAGGTTGGGATGGCAGTGTGTCACTTGTACATGTGCAGATAATTTTTGCAGAAATCTTTCATCTCTTGTGACAGTCTGCATGCCATTGACCTTACCAAGTCTGTAGAAATTGAAAGTGAGATGAATTTTGGGTTCCTGGACATTCTTTTTCCAGCAGACCTGATTATTGTTTTGCTCTCTTCTTGTGATATTAGAATCGTGCCAAATGGATAAAGTTCATGGCCACTTGGTCATGCTATATGCTGGTGAGGGCCTTTGGGTTGTCAACAGAGTTGGGAACTGGGAAGGCTTCTGAGTTTTTTAGTGAATTGCATACCCATCACCCCCCCTGTTGTGGACAGACCCACCTTTAGACCTACAAAGGTGCTCAAAAGGTGGTTGTGATACTTAAGTTGGTAAGTTCAGCTTCAAGTTTTTGTGCTTCATATATTTCAAGGAAAGTATTTTAGCTTATATTGTAGTACATGGGCAGGTTTGGCAAGGACCTGCCAAATTTATTTATCTTTTAATTCTTTGGCCTCAGCATGTAAATTTTGAGTCTTGAGTTTTCAGCAGACAAATTATTGTTATTAAGAGAATAACCCCTCTCACATGTGTGAGCGAATATTGTGTCTACATAAAGAGACACTTCATTACTTCTTAAGAACACAGGTTGAATTCAGGCTATGTACGGTTCTAAGTGCGTTGTGTCCTTGTGATGATTATCTCTTTACTGAGTTTTTGGAATTTTGAACAGATTTTGTCCAAAATTTTCTAAAACGTCAACAAAACATGAAAATAATTATTGCCAAACCTGCCCAGGTGCTAGAGTATCCAGTAAGCTTCTTTTGTCCTCCAAGTCTCTGTTGGAGTTCAAATGGTACTGTATTTTGTTTGAACTACATGAGGAACTGATGGCCCCAGACAATATTTGAACATTAGGGGTCTGTATTTTGTTGGCAACTGTGCTTAAGAGTTAGCACTTGCTTGGAAATTCTATATCCATCCAATAGCTCACTTCTACAGCCAGTAAATCTCTTTCAACCCTTGTGATGAATTAAAGAATTCAATTATTTAGTCACATTCTAAAAAAATCCATGGCAAGAATTAACCTATTCTGAGTAGAACACTCTAACTGGGTACTCAACCAGCAATAGTATAAGGGCTCATAGACAATAATTTGGATGAAGTTCAAACTTCAAATAGTGCCACACTGATACTTGGACTTCATACACAATCAGGAGAGAGTTTTCACAAATTTGTATGTCATTGTGTAAAGAAGTGGGAGAGACTGTGCTGTCATGCAAGAAACAACTTGATCTCAATGTGATGATCTGCACTCTTCAACACATCTCAAGTTCACATTTTTTCTTCTTAATACAACAAAGTAAATTTGTATAATAGATGAATTCATGTAGCAACACATGGAGCTCCACATAATTTCACAAAAACTAACCAAACTTTTTGGGAAGCTCCAACTGGTCATCACATGTTCATCAAATTCACTATTTTGACACAGTGATGGGTGAAGGGCTGACGCAGTTGGTACAAGACACTTGTCAACATCAATCACTCAATTCTAGCTGTGTGGCTTTGACCTGTGTTTGAGTAAATATCTTCTCTGAAGGAGTTTTATACTCACCCCCAACTGTTCATCAACCTTGCTGATGTTTTCCTGAGGAATCAACATCTAAGCTAGCTAGATTGTGGAGAAGATGGACAATTCCTTGCTGCTGATATCACAAAGCCTCTCATACACACTACACATTAGTACTTGGTTTTATTACTATTCATGAGCAAGGTCCAGTCACTGACAATCCAGCTTGCGACTAAATTTATCCAGGAAAAGATTGATGTTTTCCTTTCTTAGTTTACAATTGAGAATAAATTATCAACAGGTTTTGGACTGTCCAGATTTGTGCACAAAACAACTTGAAGGTGGTCATCACCTCAGAGACAAAGTCACACCAGTTGGGAAGTAATTGACCACCAGTGGAGCTCTGGATCGCCGGATTTTTGGGGCAGTGGAGTGCCTAGTAGTACTCATGTCCTCCTTAGCTTCATTCCCAGAAACAGCAGCACCTGGTGTGGGTGACACAACTGTAGACTTGCATCCCAACTTGAACCATTTGTTTGACCGAGTACTCTTCTTTAGCTCCTCTGGAGTAACCCCAACATCCTTACCTGTGCAATTCCTTGCCTTGGCTAGTATAGAACCCTCCATTGAGCTTGATCACTAGACTGCCTCAGTGAAGATCACCTCAGATCAACAATCAACCAACACACAGCAGCACAATTATGGAACAGCAAAAATCCTCAAACACTAAACTGTGGAGTTGAATTCCCAAGATGATAATCTCATGAGAGAATATAACAGAAGCTAGCAGAATCTCATGTGAAGTTTCTAGAGCGAGACTAGTGCAAAAGAAGCAGAGAACAAACACCCAGAAGCTGCTCACTCATAAGACAGCTGCTGGGTTGGTCAAGAATCAAAAGGGGACAGATGAGAGCATGAGCTGAAGCAGCAGTTAAGGGTCAGGAATTGGGAATTCCAAAGCAGTTAGGTGCTATTGCAATTTTGAGATTGAAGCAGGAGGGAACTTTGAAAGACAAAAACTAGATATGGAAGCCAGGAACTTGCTCCTTGGTGGAAAAATGTGAAGCTGTGCAGCAGATCAGAAGATGGGTTTTTGAGATAAAATTGGAAGCAGGGACTTAGAGCTTGCAGCTCCAGCTCTGTGGAAACGAAAAATGAAGTGCAGAGAAATAAAAGATTGCAAGGAGCAAGTGGAATACACATACAGATATATTTATCTGTATGGGCTTCAAGCTTGTGGAGGAAGAAGTCAAGGGCAGGTGCTGCAGCATGTTCAATGCGCTCTGCATGTTGGGGGGACCCATTCTCCACGGACGTCATCTGCTTGCAAGGACTGCCTGTTTCACACAAATCAGCCTATCCAGGGATTACTTACCGACAGGTCAGAGATTGATTACATCTTGTTGGGAATTGAAGTAGGACAGGCAGTCCTTTGCCATTCTTCTATCATGACATTCCAATTGTAAACATACAATAATCCACTATAAATCCAATCCTAATGAGATAAATACATTATAAAAACTTGTAAAAACCTCCAAGATGTTATTAGTGCATTTGGAGGTACACTTACAGAGTGTAAAATCTTGCAAGGCATTTTCGAAAACAAAACACTCCCAGTCACTGGCATTCCATTTTTTGAAATGCCCAGCATAGTTGTTTTCCTCGTGATGCCCAGTGGGTACCTGCCAAATACTCACTGGGTATCACAGAATATTAATAAAATGGAAAGATTGCGTCAATTTTTACCCTTGACATACCCAACAAGAAGCAACTTTTCAGTGTGGTTCAGTTTGACAACAAATTCTTAAATTATGAACAATGCCCCTTTAGCTGAATCTTTTCTCCCGGTCCAGATTTACTTTTTGATCCGCTCTCTTTTGTTCATTAATGACAGTCTCAAGGCATCTTCCCAACCCTCCCCCCCACCTTGTTTCCACTTTTCAGTGGCTTTGAATTCCTGGAATTTAGGAAACAAAAAGCATTCAAAGAGGCTCTTTTCTGACGATTGTTGACACCTTCCAAGTTCCCATCCCACCCCCACCACCCCCAAAAGAATATTAACTTGTTTTGTGTGATCACCTTGGATTATGTACAGGAGAAGGGTCTGAAATTAGACCCTTCTGGATTTGAGACTCGCCGGGAGGCCAAGGGCGGGTCAAAAATCCGAAAGGGTCTATTTTCAGACCCTTCACCTACATAAAGCTCAGCAACTTGTAAGAAGTTCTAGATTGGAGTTTTTCAGGTGGTGAGAAGAGGAGAGTAACTTCCATCTGCCGGAAGTTTCTTTGCTAGGCTGTCCAAAGTTTTGGATTTCTTAGGGCAGGTAAGGGACCAAAATTAACAAAGAACAAAAAGTTGGAGTGCTTTATGAAAGGGAATACAACAAGCTTTTTAAGGAAACTAGGCCAAGCTACCAAGCTCAAAACCTACATACTAGTGTTGTACGCATGTGTATGTAACTTATGTAACCATCAGTTTTGGTTGGAAGCAACTACGGAAACATCCTTGCCTAGTTTTGGTGAAAACCTTATTTTGAATAAAATAAAGTTCTAGTTTCATGGTATTCTAGGATTCCAGCAAAAACAAACCCATGGGTTTACAAGGATATTATTTTCTCGTGTAAATGCAATATTGGTTCTCAATCCATTTGAGTGTCACTTACTCATTGTCTGCTTGTGATGATTCCAGGCATGTCCCAAGAACTAGTGATTACAAGTCATGTCCTGTATTCCATGAGGCCCCTATCTATTGGGGATTAGGATTCATGTTTCTTGTGCCATATCAGACCTCTTTTAGCAGGGATCTCAAGAATTATTGGCAAACAAGTATCAGAGGGTTTACATTGGCACTAGGTGTTAAAGAGCGCCTCCTTTTAGCATTTGTGGCAGATTTTCTCTTTAATGTAATCTAAATTTGATCATTGCTTGTTGCTTGCAATGTTTCATATTTCAATGCAAGTCATTTGTAATTTTGGTCCATAACTTCATTGGATTTGGGAAAAGAAACATGCCAAAACAAGTACATTGCAAATTCATACTTGCATCCAGTTTCATATATGGCCAGAGCATGCATTGACATGCCATTGTTGATATCCATTTGGCAAATTCACATAGACTACTTATTGATATCCTAATCGCTGTTGATGACTATGGCAGCCAAGGGTCATGCCAACACATAGTTGGACATAAGAAGGTGCTTCTTTCCAAAGGCCCTTCTATGGCACTTGAAAGGACCCACTGGAGTTAAAAGAACAGAACAGAACAAGACAGCCAGAAGCCCAGAAGGGGCAAAGCCCACGCAGAGGAACAGACCCAAGAAAACTAACTAAAGGCATACTGAAAGACACCATGTAAAGAAAGGGGGAGGACTATTCAGCCTTCCATGTCACTTCGTACCAATGCCAATAGTGTGGCATAGGCCTTTGAAACCCATCATGCCAGGCCATAGGTCCCATCCAGCTTCAATATACCAAAATTATTATATTTGGTGTGATAATAAAATAGTTTGAGAAAGTAAATTTTGAATTTTGAAAGGGCTACTCTTGAGCTTCAAACTTCAAAAAGCCATCAAGTTAAGAAAATAGAAACAAACAAACAAAAGAAGAGAGGGAAAGAGAGAGAAGGAAAGAAGGAAGGAAGGAAAAAGAGAGGAAGGCCTAGGCAGCCAGTGGAGGAAAAAAAAAGAATCAGGGGCAGTCTGATCTTTTGGGGCAGAAGTTTTGACAGACCAGAAAAACAATTCAGACAGCCCATTTGGCAACTTGGCATTATACCCCAATAGCCAAATAGCCATGCAAACTTTGCGATTTGGCAACCTCGACGTGGCAAATAGGAAAAGTGAGCCAGCCAGCCTTGACAAAATAGCCAAGCAGATGGTATTATTCCATACACAAAAATTATATGTTTATTAGAGTTATTTGTAAAGTCACGCTCTCTTTCACCCCCTATCCCCTCTTTCAATGGTATCCGCAAAGTGAGGAATTTTTTTATAAAAATCGCAGTATGAAATGCTCAAACTCAGCATTTAATACACAAGGTTCAAGACTAATTATAGAAGTTGTACAGGTAGGAGCAGTGAAAATATATGTAGCAGCAATGAAGGCGCTCAGGAAAAAGGAAATACAGGATGAAACTCAGTTTACCACCAACTAGTTTGGGTCCCAGTTATAATGGATCATTAGCCATTGTTTTGTTGGAAAAGATCAAACTACATGGCTTTGCTACATAGTCTTGGTCCGATAAACTTGTGAAAATCTTACATGACAATTTAACTTATGTCAACTATATCATGTAGTACATAACAAATATGAAAGAGTAGTTTTCAAAGAATATTTGTAACATATTTAATGGCTCCCAAGCCAGTGTTGGCAGGTTCAGGTTATTTGAAGGCTGAGGTTCAAGTTCTAGTTAGGTTTTGCAATATCCAGAGCAGAGGTTCAGAAATTGAGAAAATTGGATTTGAATCAGGACCTTGAAATTGTCTCCTTTGAAAACTAAAACTGGAGAACCTAAACCAAGGCTATTGTCCTTTGAAAAGGAGTTCATGTTCTTTGAATGCATGTGCTCAAAGGCTTTTCAAAAGTGCCTCTCGAAATAGGTCACCTCTTTTTAAATGAGTAAAAAATAATGAGTTTGGATGTTTAATTCATTGGTTGTTTGGATTTCGTTTTCTCGATTGCATTATATTCTCAATTTTCTCTTACACTAATACCTCACTCCTCATACACATTTATGGAGGTTATTGATTTTTGTTTGGTGCAATGTAAATGAAATTAAACCGAAACTTAACCTAGACCGGGCTCCAAATTCTCAGGAAGTCTCCAGAACCAAAGGCTTTGAAAATTTAAAAATTCATCCTCAAACTCGCACCAAAGGTTCTATGAAACAAAACTACAAACCAAAACCAAAGGTTCCTTTCAAAATCAAAGAACCCCACAACATTCCTCCAAACATACTAGGCTATTACACTTAAAGCAAAATGATTTTGGTGTTTGTTCAACAAGGGCTGTCCAAACATTGAACCAGCAGGGGAAAAAACCCTTGGAGCTAAAACTTCATTTCTCGTCAGCTCACCCATGTTTTGCTAAACAATTTTGCCAGGTTTAATCTCAAGGAAGACTTTTGTAGCTTGCATGTCTGGAAAAATAAGGGGATTATGTTTGAGGAAACAAAAGGCAGATTCGAAGGATAGCAAAGTGCCAAGGAGGAATGTACAATGTACAGCAGGCATGAACCTTGCTAGGGAGGTTAAGAGCAGATTGTGTGATACATTTTGTGTGTGGAGGACCTGGTTTTTAGCATATATTGTCCTATACCTCGGACTACTATGGGCTGTTAAAGTCACTTTATGCGGGTGGATTAGTCCATGGGTTGTACATACAAGATTTGGTAGATTTCCAATCTAGGCCACATTCAAATATAGTCTGACGCAGGGTGTTTTTTTTTCAATTTTGTGGTTTTGAAAGGTTGGCACATTTTTCCAAATTTCTAGCAATTTTTGTTGGATTTACACTTTTTTCAATTTCCAAAAGTTTCCAAAATGTTTTGTTGCAAAAATGTAAAAATTCACCCAAGAAAAAATAAGGTGGTCTGAAGTTTGAACAATCGAGCTAATAGACTTATAAGATGTTGGAAACATAAAAGGTACTTTTTGCAGGCCAAAACACAACAAAAATGCCTTTGTATTTTGCAACTAAAATACCTCGTGTTTCCACCTAAAATGACAAGTTCAAAACATAAAAGGTGGTTTTGCAACCCCAAAAAACATTTTTCTCATTTGAAATATTCATTAGACACTTTTCTTGTACATAATTTTCATGAGCAAGCATCTAATATTGCATTTGCATAAACCACATTCAAGAAACAAGGTGTCACAAACACACTGGCCCTGCCAATAAATAAGATGTTGTACATCTACCTATTGTGTCCGCATTCTTACCAAAAAACATATGTTCCAATTTAGGCAGTCTAAACATTTTCACCACAAAAACCAGTTCACCTTATGTGAAACCAGTTCTAATAAGGTAGAACTTCCAAAAGTTGGATCAAATGTGATAATCCATGTGTCACCAAAAAGGGGGGCAATGCTAATTCAACAACCATTGCTCACAAGTAGTCATTATTATTTCAAACATCTAAGCAATTCCAAAACTAAATTGCACCAACAATTAATGACGGAACAACAATTACAAAGTTCACACTATAGACCATGAAAAATCAACTCAGTCCACTCTCTCTCTCTCTCTCAAGTCCACTGAACAAGTTATGGCAATTTTCTTCCCTCGTCTCACAACATCAGACACTCTATATTCCCACTTCTAGCCTTTGAGAAGTTGTACAAAGAGATAATAATAGCCTTAGTCACCCTCTACAGGTATGACAAAAATCCCAGGGTTCATCAAGGTGCTCAGTAATTCCCTTCAGAGCTCCCACCTAAGTGGGTACTCCTTCTCATCCCTTACAATATTTCTATCCCTAAATTTTCAACAACATTATCCTCCCTTCCCAACTGCATAACAAATTCACTTTTAAAACCCCTTCTTTGTTCATCACTTTTTCCCACAGGTCCCTACAACATTTGTCATCTCTACTGCAATAGAAGGCTATGGCACAATGAAAAGAACACGACCCTCTATCATGTAATTAGGGCATTTCTCTCACATTCTTTCTTGCTAAAAGTCATTGTAAATCAGGAATTATAGACCACACACGTTACTAACATTCAAAAACCCAAAAAAAACAATTGTTCGCACTCCTCACACTACTCAAATGTAAAAACTTAGTTTTTCTTCAATAGAAGCTCCCTTCAAATATTGGAGTGCACGCACTCCATAACCCACAAGCTCCAAAACTTTTTTGATCACTGTTGAGTACCTTCACAACCATGAAGAAAGAAAAACAACATTTTTCCATAACCCACAAGCTCCAAAACTTTCTTGATCAATGCCGAGTATCGTCACAACCATGAAGAAAGAAAAACAACATTTTTCACTTACAAACAACAAAACATCACAAAAATAGAAAACATAACAAACACAAAGCTACGGCATCTTCAAAGCTTGAAGATGATCAATTGTTTGTTGTTCTAGTGTTTTCCATCATTCCGAAATGTAATAGCCCTTCATCCATTAGGTCACATCTTCATCCAAGCTATTACTTAGGCCTTGTTCACATTGAGAAGAGTTAACACATGTTTAGGTCACACCTATCCCTATGGGAACAGGGCCCAACAAAAGATTTGGTCATTGTTCTACTAGTACATGACCTAGGAATTGTGAACAATGCTTACTATCATTGATGAACTAATGTCCACAATACCAATAGTGGGGGAAAAAAAAAAAAATTAGAGCAAAGATAATTGAAAAATCAAAATGTGCCAAGTTCCCCCAAATTTGTTGGCTATGCCTTCAAAAAAATGTTTAATTTCTCACATCTATCAAGTCTAGAATTCATCTATCAGTTTGTAACTAAAATGAATTACATTATAAATGAACAAAAAGGGGAGATTTATGATATAATCTCATATGTGCATTGGACGTTTCAACTTCCTAGATATGTAAAACATGATATCCACATACACAAACTACTACAAAATTCCAAAAACATGACCATGGACAACATAAAAGAATGTAATTGTGAAGGGAATTAGGCAATTAGGGAAGGAAAAGAGAGGAAGGTTCATGGAATATAATATTGAAAGATTTAGGTTGAAGCTTGTAGATCTGAACATGACTGATCATTTGACATGTATTTTGTATCAATTGGTCTTTTGATGGGTTAATCTTTTGCAAAACATGTTTTTTTTGTCAAGTTACAAAACTTTGCGATGCAAGATGGGAGATGATAGGTGCAAAAATGAACCTAGGTCCCCTCATCGCTCAAGATGAAAACTTTGAAAACTAGATGAATTTTTCTTCCTGGACCAAATTAATGTGACCTAGACTTGTGACTAGGTTTTTACTATGTGAACAAAGCTCAAATGGGAGTTGGATGAGGAAATGACCTAATGGATGAAATATTGCAAGGATTTGGACTAGTAGAAAATGTCAAAAGAGGAAACAATTGATAATCATGAAATTTAAAAAGACATGTTATTCCTCTACTTTTTTTTTCTATTTTTCTATTGTTTTGTTATTTACAAATTATGAGTTTGCATTCTTGTGTTCAACAATTGATCAGTTTGGTGTTTTGTGATATATTTGGATGGGTAAATGTATGATTGAATGTCTCAATATTGGCAAAAATTACACTCCCTATAAGTTAATACAAGATTTTTTAATATGATTCAAATGGACATGGTTGTTACTTTTAAGAATATAATTATTTTAATCTTTGAATAATACATGTTCAATCACTTACAAAACTTTTCAAATTTATATGGACTTGTATTTACCTTTATTGACCTATTAAATACCTACCTATTTACATATTAAAATTTATTTTTAAAACAATAATTCAAAAAATGATTTTAATCTAAATATAAATTTGACTAATGAAATGGTCCACTATTTGCCAATCATATTTTAGTCATTCATTACATGACACCTCAACAACATATATGATTTGTCTTCTATGACTTGTCCTATGTAACTTGACAATTGTCTTTTGTGACTATAAGATGAAAAATGTCATGTTGAACATTTGATGACTTCTTGTCCTTTACAACTCATATGTCACAACTAGGGCCCTATAATCATATGATGTATGATATGACTACAAATTCAATCATATATGGAGTGATAAATTTAATATTTTTTTCTAGTGAAAAGATGGAATTTGATTGAAATTACATTCAAGGAGTTAGAAGACACAAGTTGTCCTTTATAAAGGCCTTTATGATGTTGAGATTGATTTAACATAAACAAAGCTTTTGAAGGAAGTAATTGTTAAGTCCTTGCATGTGAAGTTTAACCAATCAATGAGTGCAACTATTACTACACACATTAAAGAGGAGCTTCATAAGGTTACACAAGCCATGGCCCATGTCAAGACCCTCGGGCTTGATGGGATTGTGATTGAATTTTACATTATATTCTAACATATGATTGGTGATTATTACTTCAACATGATCAAGAGCTCCATCAATGGCAAAAGATTCCCAAAGGCAGAACAAAAAAATTGATTACCTTAATTTTCAAATATGGAACTAAAGAGGAGTTGGGGGCATTGGAGACCCATTTCATTCTTAAATGTTGCTCACACAATTGTGCCAAAACTCTACAATTGCATCTTTAACTCAATGTACTCATGGGGGTGATCACTAGTGACCAAACAACCTTTCTCCCTTAAAATATATACTAGATAATTTGTTATTAATCTCGAGACGATTGATTGGGCTAAGTGCTCCAAATAGGAATTGATCCTTTTAAAGCTAGATTTTGCAAAGGCATATGATAGAATCTCTTGGGAGTTTATGTTCCTAACCATGAAAGAATAAAAGAAGGCCACTAAATTTATTGTTATGGTAAGGTTGTTATATTTGAAGATGCTAAATTTAATTACCATTTATCTAAATGGCACCATAATTTTGACATTTCTAATAAAAAGAAGAGTGAAGCAAGGATATTCATTTACTCCTTACCTTTTTTTGATAGTCATGGGTTTTATGATTGGTGTTGTTGAATATTGTGGTGTTTTGTTGCTTAATGGGTGAGGGGTGCCCCCTATCCCTTTGTGTTTTTTTCTTTTCTTTTGTGCAATGGATTTGTCCATTTTTTCCAAAAATATTATTTATAAAAAAAACTTTGGAAATTAGATTTTTAAAAAATAGTTTGTTTATATTTAATATTTAACAATGATGGTGTATCCAAATGTAAACATTTTAAATATCCATTTTCGCTTTTATGATGAAGATCTTATTTCATTTATCAATATTCATTTTGGGGTGTCTCCCTAAAAGCCTATGGCCATCAATTGGAATTCAATTATTTTAGGGGGAGTGTCAGTCTTAAAGGTAGAATATAAATAAATAAAAATTCATTAATAGAGTTGTTGAAAATATTTTCAAGAAAAAACTTTAAATAATCATTCAAAGTCAATTTAAAATTTTCAAAAAATGAAAAAGAAAATATTGGATTGTTGTACCATTAACAAAAAATGTTGAAACATTTGGAAAATGTCTTGAAAAAGATAAAAACCCAAAAAAATACATTCAAACTGCATTTTAGATGATATTTTAAAAACACCAATGGGTCAAATAATATAATATATAAATGGGCACAAATATATATGCTAGGAAATATTTTCAAATGTTTTTATATCCAAAATCACTACCCTAGGTCTATGAAGTCTCTTCATTTTCTATTCCAAGTCAAGTTCTTGATAATGTCCATGTGTTATCAAATATATATATATATATATATATATATAATGTTATTTAATGGAAAAACACAAGTATTTGCTTACATAAGAAAAAAATGTCAGTAGTGAACTTCTTTGGGGTGATTTTTTTTCATTTTGCAAAATATTGCATATAACATGAAAGGTTTTCAATTCAACATGCTTCCATATTTTTGGCAACCTATTGGGACTTAATAAAAATTTATTTCTCAAAATTTGATAATTAAAAAACCCAAAAGGCGCTTATTTGCCATTTTGCTCATGAATTTTGGAACAAAGGACATTTTTTGACAATTTGAAATGGCAAAAAGGGAAGAAAAAAGGTGATGTGATATTTATCTAATGAAGAATGATATGTTGAAAACTTGTAATCGTATGAAAACATATGGTTGTTGTTCCATTCATAATATTGAAATATGTGGATTCACTCACATAGGTGACAAACAAAATGATATTTCCCACTCATGGGTTCGTGAATGATTTTTTTCAACTCACATAGGTGATGAAACATAATGATATTTCACACTTGTAGTCTTATAAATGTTTTTCAAATCACATAGACAACCAAAGCAATAAGACAAACAATCATAACATCCTTAGGAAAACGATGAGCAAGGCAAGAGGAATAACATTTATCAAACCACCATCACAACAACATCACCATCAAACACCTCAATTCACAAGCACTATCTCCACCACCAAGAGGACAAACACCATGAAAGCAACAAACAACCCTTAAATCAACTTATAAACATAATGACAATAATCAAAATAAAAGAACGAATAATAACATCACAAAAAGTTGATGAATAACTTACTTAAAAGTAAAAAGGAAAAATAGTGTGCAATCATGACACAAGGAGCCAAGGATTGTGTTGAATGCAGTATGATCTTACACCTATCTAAATTTCAAAAATCATTGAATTTTTTTTAATGATGGAATATAATGAAATCAAATGCATATTATTTTTATATTTATAAATTTTCATCTCAATGTTTTTAATGTAATTCTAAAATGTTTCATTGGTCATAAAATGAATTGTAAACAATGCACAATTAGATGTTGAATGGGAACTAAAATTTTGAACGTCCTTTATCTTATGTAAATTTAAACCATTACTTCTAAAAAATTATTGATGGCCATATATTAATGATTATGAAAGCCTAGTAGTGATAAGATTTTGAATATACCTTCTAATATGGTTATCCACTATAATCATTTTTTAGTATTTGAACATGCTTTTGACCACTAAAACTAAATAATTTGAAAGACTTCTTCTAAGATAAAATGTTTTTTTGTCATGTAAGCAAAGACAAAGGTGCATTTTCATGAAGATTGGATGTGTTATGTGGGATTTTTTTTAAAAAAATGAATATGAACTATTATATTTAAAATGATGTTGAAGAAACTCATTTTTGATCAATTTGATGTATAATATATCATTAAGGGTCTTAAACACAAATTTATATTTTAAATATTGAGATGTTTACTTTTGTTGAAATGCACACATTTGATTTATTTATAGAGTTATCATTCAATAAATACATTTAATTACATGTGGTTTGAAAATTTATGAAAACATACATGGATTAAACTTTTTAAGTTGACACTATCATCTTACAACAAGCCCCAACCAAAATATGTAAGTCATGTTTCAAATGTGATAAATCTTAATCCTTTCAAAGCATTTGGGCCTTGTATTAATTGGCTCCTTTGATTGTGAATGTACTCAATGTTAACACAAAAAGACAAATATTGTGGTTTTCAAAAAAATAGTGGTGATGACAAACACAAACCAAAAAAATGGTCAATAAACAAAAAACATAAACCATAAACCATGAAAAGAAAAACCGTATAACCTAAAAATTCACCTTAAATTTCTACTTTGGAATCGAAATCAAAATCAAGTTTTATCAAAAACCCAATCCAATTCCAATTAAAATCACAACTTGAAACTAAACCACAAGTTTGATTCCAGTTTTAAAACCTTCTACAACCAAAGGTTGGTTCCCATCTTGGTTCCAAAACCTGGATGAAAACCTCCCAATTTTAGTTTTACCCGGTTCCCAAAAATAAACTTAAGTCCAGGTAGGCTCCAAGTACTTGAATCTAGAACCACAGATTCCTACTTGATAATACTAGTACCGGCCTTCATTGGAAAACACCTCCATATAAAGGTGTTACCTTGATATTTACCCTTAGGTAATGCCATGTTGTCAAGGCATTACTCTACATGTAGAAGCCTCCACCCAGATTCCTAGTGTATTTGGAGGAATACTTATAGAGCCTAAAAACCCACGGGAATTTGAAAAACAAAATGCTTGCACGTATAGGTGTTTTGTTTTCCAAAATGTCACACATCGATATTCTTCCTATGATACCAATGGTTACCCATTGAATACCCATTCAGTATCACAGGACAAATTTTTTAAAAAAAGAAATAAAACTCAATGATGCCCTCGGCCCTAAGCATTACTGAAATTGGGCTTGTCTCCAGGCCACCTCATGTAGGCTCTTATTCCCGCAGTAATGTTCGTGGCCTTGGGCGTTATCCTATGCATAACAACCTCAAAGAAAATCTCAAGTGTATTTGGAGGGTGGATTATTTTTTATAATCATACTTACAAAATGTTCCTTAGGACAGATAACATAATTTGTAAGATCCCTGGGGGAAGACATAACCCAATCAGATCTCTGAAAAGGAGGGAATTATTTCATAAGGCATTGATTACCTTGATTGTTACACAATGTAAGTCCTTGTTGTTAGGGAATCACTGTACCTCGGGCTCTGCCCTCAATGCTCACACGGTAAATCCCTGACAGCAGGACTTACCTTATACATAAGGATTGGAGAGGGACGGGGGAGGACAATTCAGGGAGCCCAAAAACCCCAAGGAAAATTCCAGAAGCATTCCAAGAGGCCCCAAAGACGGGGGAAAATGAGGGCATGCGCCTAATTCTTAGCATCTCATGTGGAGCTGATGGAAGAATCAAAGCAACATGGTCTGAAGAAGACCCACCTTCTAACTAGCAAAAGGAGGAGGGGGAAAAAGAACAAGACCTAGCTGAAAGGGTAGACCAAGATGAGGGGTAGTGTGCCCAAGTGAAGAGGAAGAAGTCCCAAAAAGAGGTAACCATGGACTTGGAAGCCAGACCCAGGAAGGAAGCTGCCAAGACTCCTGAAGGTAAAAAAGGAGGAAATGATTAAGGCATTTGGACCTCCTCCCCAGCCACAAAATCCTCAAAATCCGGCTTCAAAGGCACTAGAGATTCCTTGATGACTCATCTCTGCCTCAGTCCTTTTTTGAGGCTCTTGAAATTGAAGTTCCAAAAGGGGAGGGAAGCCTCAGAGCCCACTTCTGGCTAGTTCTATGGAGGAATAAGGAGGGCAAGGTAGAAGTCATGATGCACGTTAGGAAGGATTTTCCCCCTTAGCTTATCCTGTAATGGAAGGATCAAGGCTAAGGAAGGTACAAATTATACCTGGAAAACGGCTAGAAGCAAACTCTTTGAGGAAACTGCCTCATGCATTTCAGATTGCTTGCCTAGGCACTCCGTTAATCCTAGATCAGAAAGCTCCATCAGAATAGAATGGAGGTGGAACACTGAGGACAAGAGGGAAGGAAAGGACTGCACAATCCTGGTTTATACATAAGTTGTGGACAGTCAAGTCATAGCATGCAAAGAAAGCAATATGGCCTGGCTAAACCTAGAGACGATTGGAAGCACAATGACGGGATACCATACGTAGCCCCTGCCCATGAGATGCTAACATGGAAGCATCAAGGGTTGCAAGATACAACCCCTTTCAAGGGGTTGTCCACTCAGTAATTTTCCTCGCCCAACGTAGTAAGGAAATGGAGAACCGTTAGCACTACAAAGCCAGACCCAACACCAGTAAGCTCAAGGGATAAGGCAAATGTGGACTCAGCTAAAGGCTTAGAAGGAACTCCTAGAAAGGAGAGCTTAGGGATGATAGATATAAAGCAAAACTTAGAGGGATCGTTCAGCCAGACTAGCTGCCCTTCTTACAAAGGTAGTTATGAATAACACATCCCTGAATTTGGTCTCCCTTAATGTTAGGGGATTGGGGAAGGACCCCAACTCTGTAAAACAGAAAAGCATAAGAAGGTGGATGGCATCCTTAACCCCCCTCCCCCCCCCCCACAGATTTTATTATTAAGGAACACCACTTGAATGCAGCAGATTACAACGCTCACACAAAAGGAATAGAGTTTTGGAAAGGGGAAGCGCTTTGGAACCCTGGAATCCCCACGGGAAGTTCAGACAAACCAGAATTGGAACAGCAATCGTGATATCCAGGGAGCTGCCCCCACCGTCTTAAGGCATGGAATAATTGAAGAGGGGAGAGCCCAATGTCTACGGTGCTAGAAATTCCAGGGATAGGGCAATCACTTGGAGGCTCTTTCTTGAGCAAAACTTGGAAGCCACCCACTTCATCTTGGGAGGGGATTTCAACAATCTAGAACATGCTAAACAATGGGACCTGCTGTTCCCAGATTCATGCTAAAAAAGGAAGCGGCAGTTTGGCATCAGATGACAATGAGATATGGCCCGCTAGATGCTTGGCATTTGGGTAGTTTTAGAAGGATGAGCTCCACGAGGTACACCTTCAACAATGGGAGAATAGGTGCACAATCCTTGTAGTCCAGACCGGACAAGTTCTTGATCTCAACCAACCTGGACACCAAGGGAGGAAGAATCCAGAGCACCGCAGCTCTACAGAGATTTTCAGACCACTCTCCATTGGTGCTTTCAATCTGGATGGAAAACAGGGGGCGGGAAATAAACTAGGAGCGTACTTTGACATCAGCCTACTCGGTAGAAGCGCATCAAACCAGAACTTGATGGAGGCCTGGGAAGGAAGTCACACAAAACCCTCAGGTGCCGTTGGTTGGGCAGATTGGCTTGAAGGAGCTGTAAGCAGAGTCACAACCTGCGCCTCGGCCCTTGCAAAGGCCGAAAAAAAGCGGAGGTCAGCTCTGATTCACATCCACACCAAAAAAAATTCTTTGGCTGAAGCTCAGCTCCAAGAAGACCCAAAAAAACCGCAAATCAGGGAGATCCTTTCAAACTTTTAGGGCATGCTGGCAGAATTCTTCCAAAACTTTGTAGAAAGATCTAACCACACCTTAGCCGCCAGTTGGTCAAGGTATGGTGACAGATGCTCTAGACTATTTTTTGATTTCCATAAGGTAGGAAAGAAGAAGGTCCTCATTAAGGAGCTTGTGGATGGGTAATCCACAATAACAAGGCAAGAAGACCTAGCTAGCTACATAACCCAGTTTTACTCCCGATTATACAAAGCGGAGCCAAAATCAAACGATAGTTTAGTTGCCCAGATGGATTGCTGGGCCTCTGTCTCCAACAAGGTCTCAAACCTGATCAACAAGGAGCTGACCAAGACTTTGGCCCTTGGGGAGATAAAATCAGCAATAGCGGCAATGCCCAAGGGCAAGGCGCCGACCAAGACTTTGGCCCTTGGGGAGATAAAATCAGCAATAGCGGCAATGCCCAAGGGCAAGGCGCCGGCAGGGACATTCTCCCAATGGAGTTCTTCCAAGAGAACTCTGAAGATGTGGCGCCCACCCTACTTCAGGCATACAAAGCAATGCTGGAGCTTGGGGACACCTCTAAACTCATCAATAAAGGTCTGATCACTCTGATCCCCAAATTTGGCGATTGTTCTAGACTAAGGAATTGGTGTACCATTACTCTTCTAGGAAGTATCTACAAAATTTTAGCCAAAGTCCTTTTTCAAATACTTTAGCCCTTTCTCCAAGGAATTATCAGACCCAACTAAATGGGTTTTGTGAAAGGAAAGAATATTCTACACGGGTAAAATCATAGTCAATGGAGCCACCCAAGCGAGTGGACACTTTTTAAAACTGTATTTTTGTATGTTTGAAAAATCGCAAGGGAAACATAATAATTTGAATTGTCATAAAATTTTTGAGAATATTTTCCATTAATTGTAAAGTTTACATGCTCAAAGCTTGACACAAATAAATTTTTTTTGCATATTCAAAGCACTCAAACTTCAAGAGTGGATAGTCCTTGTTCTTTTCAAATGTCTTTTTTCTACTAAATGTGCACCACTCCTTTTGGAAATTGAAGAGGATTTTAACATTGATGAGTAGAAAGGCAAAAGGACTTGAATTGATGAAAATTGTTTTTATAACCCATTTGAACACATTTGGTTCAAAAATGTTTTTGACTTTGAAAATTATGAATTTTGAAAGTGTGACTTTAACAAAAGTTGTTCATATACATGTGATAAAGGGCATGAATGCATAATATACATGATATAAAATCAATTTGTAATCAAAATATATTTATATCTGAAATGTAGTGTTAAATGGGGTATTCGAAATACACAATTTTTAGTTATAAACCGATGCAAGAATGACACATGTCATGTGCAATCCTTGGAAAAAGACTTTTACCTTGGTATTTTTGGCTCCTTTAACCATGATTTCACCCAAACAACAACTTCTTTTCATAAGAAGCTTTAGATTGCACTATTAAAAACATTCAGAACTTAGTGTTTTTAACATTAGATTTTGAAAAACCTTTCGATAGAATATAATGGGACTTCCTTTTTCTACTCTAAGTAAACTAGGTTTCTTTCCAAAGTGGGTGAAATGGGATTCAACCTTATATTGGCACTCCACTTCTGAAATCAAAATCAATGGGGAAATAAGGGATGCATTCAGCTTTCATAGATCGATGAAGCAAGGCTACCCCTTGGCCCTTTACCTCTTTATCTTAACTACTAACATCTTAAGGTAAATGTTACAAAACCCAAGGTAAAAGTTAAGGGTCTGACCCTCCCCAAAAAGGGAATGCTTAGGGACTAGACTTTTGTTTATGATATTGTTCTTTATCTAAAAGGTACAAAGGACAACATGGATAAGGCTAAAAAGGTCCTAGACACATTCTGTCTTGCATTTTGGAGCACATTAATTGGCACAAATCTTGCACAATTTGGGTTGCAAAAATGGGAAGGAATTGGAATTGGGGGCAGGATGCAGATTTACAAAGATTTAGAGTTGAAGTGGGCTACAGAAGGGGAAGGCACGAAATACTTGGGGTGTATATTGGATTCCGCTTAACAATGAAAACCAACTTTGTCAAGCTTTTGGATTCCTTCAAAAAAAACCTTATATTTTGGGGAAATAATCGTCTATCCCTTGTTGAAATAATTTTGGTAGCAAACCAAGTTCTTTTATCCTTAATGTGGTATTTCGTAATGTGTTGGAACCCTAATGCAAGAATGATCACACAAAATAGGGGGGTGATAAGGAATTTCATCTCTAGGGAGGAAGATCAGAAAAGAAATGCGCCAAGATCAATTGAGCCATCTTCTATGACCCCACCGCTAAGGGGGGGGCTTAGGTTTAATTGACCCCAATGCCCAATCTAAGGTTCTACTAGTCAAGTTATTTATTAGAAGGCTCTCTCCAAGGACTAAACCAGGGAAAGAGCTATTAAAACACAAGGTGGAACAAGTTCAACCAACAAGGAAATCTTCCACCCCATGACCAAGTGACATCAAATGGTTATTTGGGGCTACTAAACCCCAAAAAACTCCTATTCCTTATGGAAAGGAATTTTCAAAGTGTGGATAAATATTAAGGGAAGGTTAGACAAAGATGACCCCTCCTCCTTGGCAAAAATCTTGAGGTAGCCCATATTTGGAAATCTCCAAATCTTGAGCTTTAGGGGAAGCCACTCAGGGCTAGGAGTAGAAATGAGGGGAGACCCTTGGCAAACAAAAGAATCACAAATTTAAGCATTTATGGGATGCTGAAACTAAGGCTTGGAAACCTATGGCCATTCTAGGTCTATAAAAACACCCAACAAATGTGCTAAATAGGGACAAAATTATCTTTGTGTTCCTTTGGAACCCCAATTTGCCTCAACCACTTTTCAAATTAAGGACCAAGTTAGCCCCCAAAAAAAAAGGAACCAAAGAAATCATATCTTGGGTCTACAAAAACACCTACATCAATCTTAAATACTTGGAGGTTGAAAAATACATGAGGGAAACAATTGATGGCATGCAAAAGAAAACAGACCCAAACGAGGTAAATCTACCAAATAAGGATGTCATTTTGGTCAAAGTTCTTTACCAAAACAAGGTAGGGGAGACTTTCAAGGGTTGTAAGGACAAGGTGGACTACCCCAAAGATGCCAATTTGTAGTTTTTTGGTTCTGGATTCATCGAAGAGCTTCCTTGGGATCTAGATGAATAGACATGGAAAGACTTATTCGCTCTAAAGGTTGCCCCTTTTTTTGGTTATAGCTCAAAGAGGGGATACAAAACCTTATTAGTGAAGCAATAGACCATTTTTCAAGCTTCCAAGCTCATTGTTGAACTTGAACTCTTCAGCTTTAGAACAATAGATCTTTGCAAGGTTGTGGCATTTCTCTAGACCCCGTAAAGTGGGTACCCTCATATGGCTCACTTTGAAATGAGGCCTTCCTATGGGCACTTGGCTGTAAAAGGTGGGCATCCCATCCACTTGCCAAGTTTGCTCAATAGGTATGGTGGAGTCTCCCCAACATTGCCCATTGTTGTGTGAGAAAATGGACCTAACCTAATCTGCTTTTAAGAAAATCTAGTAAGCATTGGGGTGCCCCTGAAGTCATCATCAACTAGAACTTTATCCTCCTCGATGAGATTGTTATCAAGATCGAAGAAGTCCAACCTTCGACCCATAATCTTAAAACGATGAGGTTCTATTACACTAAACAATCTTTAAATCTTTTGTGTAGCTTCATTATTTATTTCCTTTGGGCTAAAAGATGTAAGATGAACTTTGACGACACTTACTATAGTTCTAAAATTGTTAGGCAAGCCTTGGTCTCCACTATTGAAGCAGGGATGGTTGCTTGGAAAGACATTTTTAATACTAGGACTCATGGCCTTGATTAGAGTTGATTTCATCTTTACTTGGTGTTTTCTAAATTTGTTCATTCATTTGGATAAGACCATGAAATGGTCTTTCCTGCCCCCTTTTTTTTTCCTTGATTTTTACTTTTTTATGTTATGTGGTTGTTTTTTTCCCCCCCCCCCCCCCCTTTTTGTGGGTTTTGCTACACATAAATGACTATATGGAGTTATGTAGTCGAAATCCAACTTTCTTGAACCACATAATGGCATTGATAGCCAATTCTATCATGCCCTACCCAAGCTTTGATTGATTATATGTAAACTTACTCTTGGATATGACATTTTACTACCATATTGTATATGCCTAGTACTTACTACCTATGGTAGGCCAGGTACTAGGTCCCTAAGGAAAACAACTAATTTTGCCATTCTACCACTTTAGGTTCGTCATTAGGATTCCTTGGAGTAAAAGGGCCTATTATAACTCCTAATGATGAATTTGATGTAAAATGTGCCATAAGGGTGCATTCCATGGTGTAAAACACCATATGAAGAAAATGGCCATAGAATGCCCCAAGTAGGTTACAAACTGAAGGTAGAATACAAAGCCCAAGCCTAAGGAACAATGATCATTCTCTTTTGTTTTGGACATCACCAAACCCACTTGGCCTAGGCACATGCACATCTCAGCCCCCATTTTGTTCGCAAAACTTGAGGAAAGGGCAAAAATGGCACATCATTTTTTGAGCACATGTTGGTATTTTTAATTGTTGCCAATCTAGGCAAAGGTAAATATTGAGTTTTTTTACTTAGGAAAGGTAAATATTAGAACCCTTATTACCATATTAGGGTTTAACCAACATTCAAATTTAGGGTTTTGTTTGTTGTTTGGGTTTTAACATTTTGACCTTTCTGATTTTTTGAGTTTTAATATTTTGTGTTTTCTAGTTTTGTGAATGTAGAACTTGTTAGTAATTTTCATTATTCACATTTGAATTTTAAAGCTAGTATTTTCAATGATTCAATGACTATTGGCATTGTATTATTGAAATTTCTTCTTTTTGATCATGTTGAAATTTTGAAAGCTAATGTCACAAAAGGAAGAAAATGGTTCAAGTGAGGAATTTATTCCTAAAGTTTGAGGTATGACTCATCTATTGTGCAATGCCAATTATTTTTTCTCTTCTTGCTTACCAAGAAATTAGACCACATAGGACTTGGTGGAAAGAGCCTAAACAATCTACACATTGGGATTTGATAAAAGTTGTTTGGCACACCAATTTGGAAATGAGAGATAAAAAATATTAATCTACACATCGTATGACTCATGGAACATTTATTTATTTGGTTAGAAAACTAGAACCTTTTGTCAAATCTAAAATTATTATGTTTGTTAGCGCACCATTAGAGTCTATAAAAATTATTAGGTTGGTGTTATATTGATTTGCATATGGGGTTAGTGCAAACATCATTACTAATAGATTCAATGGGTGCATTCATAGTAAAAGGAGCTAGTTGGGCCCATGTGTAAGTCCTTTCTAAGGATTGTGTTTTTTCAAGTTTGAAACATGGCCTCCATGTTTTGATAAGGCCCATTATTGGATGATAATGCCAATTTCAAAAGTTTGGTTCACATGTGTCTCCATGAATTTTCGAACAAGATGTAATTAAATCTATTTTTTTGATGATAAAATTTCAAGTAAATCGAATGTGTAGATTTCAACAAAAGTAAACATGTCGATAGTTTTAAAATAATATGTGTTTCAAACCTTCAATGATACATTTATACACTAAAAAAATACTATCGAGGATAATTAAAATAAAACATATATTCAAATTTTTTAATGATACCATGCCTTCATAATCATCAATATATGGCCATCCACAATTTTTTTAAATTAATGGTTTGGTTTTACATAAGATAAAGGATAATCAAAATTTTAACACCTTTTACACATCAAACTGTCCATTCCTTACTATACACTTTATGACCAATGAAACATATCAAAATTGCACAATATTCATTTTGATGAAAATTCATAAGTATACAAACATTTTGAACATGATTTCATTAAATTATAATCCTTATAACTCATGTAATCATTTTTCAAAGTCACGGGGGTGCAAGATTTTAAGCGTGTACATGCAGTCCTTAGTTCCTTTTACAATGAACACACCCCAATGTTGAAACTTTTTATATAGTGCGAAAATATGTTAATATTGTTGTTGACACTTTAATTTCTAGGGATAAGTTTTTTCATTGATATATATCTATGCCTTATGGTCCAATCTTACTTAGGATTATGGATGGGATTTTTCATGCATGTGGCTTACCCAATGTCTTTGGCGTTATTCATGGGTCCCATATTTCACTTTCCCAAAAGTTGGATAAACGAGTTACTGCAATACCTATAGATGATTATTTTGTAGACAAAAATGTTGCAATTTGATTAATTTGCAAACAATTTGTGACATGGAAATTTTTTTTGGAATGTTTATTGCTTAATTGCTAGCGAAACGACAGATGGGGGCCAACTTAAGGTGTCATTTATTTATCAACAACTTCAAACATGATCGATTTTAAGAGAACCAATTGTGGTGGTTAAAGGTCTAAATATACAAACTTATTTACTTGGAGATGCAGGCTATGTAAGTTGAGGTTACCTTTTGCATAATTTCAAGCCGATTGATGAAATTTTGGATAAAATCATGTTTGATTGGCAAATGAATGTTGGTAGAATTAACATTGAAAATGCTTTTGGGATTCTTAAAAATAGGTGGAGGATCTTGCATTGCATCAATGCATGTGTTGATCAAGCTCCCATAATTATGATGGTTTATTACATTCTTCATAATTATTGCCAATTGATGGGATTACCCCCACCCCCTAAAGGTCTTCAAGAAAATCCACTTTGTTTTGCAAAGGGGCAAGTGCCTCTTCTTCATGAAGGTGAGTTGCCTCACAATGTGGAAAAACAATGTGTGCTAGTTTTTTCACAAATTGGATGATTGTCCATGCTAACCCCATTTAATGTTCTTCATAACTTTGGAAATATAGGTGCATTATATTTGAGATTTTATTATCTGAAATTTGGAACACAAGTCCATTAGGAGGGGTCCTAGCTCATGCAATTTGCAAAATTGAAAAAAAGGAAATCTATTCTATTTTTAGATGAAAGATGCAAAAATTCTTGCAAGAAATCCACTTTGGTTATATAGATGCACTAAATCTAAGATTTTATTCATTACTTTAAAATTTGAACCACAAGTGCATAAGGATTTTTATTAACTAATACAATTTGCAAAACTAAAAAAAATCAAAAGCAAAAAAGTTATTCAACTCCATTCTTAGATGAAAAAATGCAAAAAAACCCACAGAAAACCCATTTTGAAATGCATCATATTTAAAATATTATTTAATTACTCTAAAATTTGAACTACAAGTGTGTAAAGAGCTCTATTGACTAATGGATTTTGCAAAACTAAAAAGAAATCAAAAGCAAAAAAATTATTCAACTCCATTTTTAGATGAAAAATGCAAAGAGACTTACAAAAAACCCATTTTGGACATGTAGATGCATTAGATTTGAGATTTTATTCAATTACTCTGAAAATTGAATCACAAGTGCATAATGAGTTCTATTAATTATGTAATTTGCAAAACTGAAAAAAAAAAAACAAAAAGTTATTCAATTTTATTGAAAAAGTCCAAAAACCCCCACAAAAGACTCACTTTGGATATATAGATGCATCATATTTGAGATTTTATTCAATTATTTTGAAACTTAGACCATAATTGCATAAGTAGTTTCAGTAACTTCCCTAAAATGAAAAATGATGTGCCAAAGTTAAGGATACTTTCAATTATCCCATCCATTATTGATCAATATTAATTTTAGGTTACAAGGGTTTTTGTGAATGAGCCTAATTATCTTCAACCT
>Ga0116231_10003323_pt1 | contig 33551 bp, 28 predicted proteins | sample S1TSphgellanicum_2_FD_89695 | JGI IMG/M metagenome (GOLD analysis project Ga0116231, IMG submission 89695) | Host-associated microbial communities from peat moss isolated from Minnesota, USA - S1T2_Fd - Sphagnum magellanicum MG | ecosystem: Host-associated > Plants > Peat moss > Unclassified... | reverse complement strand
TTTAATGAAAAAGAAAAGAAAAATAGGAACCTCGTTAGATATATGTGTCTATGTGAATACATAAATTTTCATTCCATGAAAATAATATAAATGTTAAGAAAAAGGTTACTTTAAAACAATTAATGACAAAAAGTTGGGCTTAATTTCCCTAAACCTAATGTCCCCCCTATTTATTTGAAACATACATTAGGTAAAAGTTTAGATGAGGGTAGTGGAACATGAACATGAGTTGGTTGATATGTGGGTATTGTAATTTGAAACGTTTTATGGAAAACCCAACCATAAACAAGAGAAGATCAAAAGTTTGCAATACTTGCATAGACAAACCGATTTATGCACCAAGGGGTCCTTTCATGAAAATGGGCAATGTAATTATATAAAAACATTATATTACATTTTTCGTTAAGGTTATTGTGTGAGTATTTCATGATAAGGATAATGAAAGTATTGCTTAAATGTTTTAGCATGGCTACAGAATGTGCTAACCCTATTAGATGAAGGTATTACTCATTTAGTTTATAGTAAAGGCAATCCATTCATAATGGATGGGGGTATTGTGTGCAACATGGCATAAGATTAACCCAAAATCTACAAATCCCAAAATTAAAGGTCAAAATTAAAACAAGTGGATTGATACAAAAATGTTCAAATAACCACACTACAAAAAGGATGGTGACAAAAAATATCATGTTGAGTTAATTTGTAATGGTTCGATACAAAATGGTGCATACGTGCACTAAAGCTATATTTATAATTATTTCTCTGAAGAGGATGAACTAGAAGGAATGCCCATATTGGTGTGATACTTTGCTATAGCTTCTAAAACTTTGGATACATGGTGATAAGTAAATAGTTGACGATGTTCAAACACAAGTCGAATTGCATTTGCAACAAAAGCTTCCTTTGTTGTGCCCCGAAGCCTAACACAAAAAAACAAATTGCATTCCAATGTGAAGATGCAAACAATGTTTTAAAATGTATATATAAGTATGGAAATATACCACCCATGAATGATTTCGAAATCGTGATACTTGGATATTGCATCCATTTCTTTGACTCGGTTGCATTATTGGACTCCAATGTCGAATTTCGAACACCCCATGCAACTTTCAAAGGCTTTGCATAAGCAACTCTACTTGCCCGAATTGTCTCAACAAGGTTTTCATCCTTTTCAAGGCGTGCCCATGCACTTTGTGAGATGAACCCCACCCCCCATGCTAGAATCCCAATGATGCCCAACAAGATGCCAGAGGCTAAACATACCAACAAAGGTCGTTTAACTAATTCCATTTGTTGTGTTTGGGCTTAGAGTTCATCCCATTTTAATTCTACTTTCTTTTTCACTCTATCGAAAGCCCTCTTTTCATTCTGCTTTTGCCTTGTGTGTGGGTTGTTCAAAATTTGAGTGTTCATACCATGGTGATTTTGTTGCCTTGGTCCCCCAACACGAGTAGAAGGCCAGCCAAATTTGTTCACGTCCATGCAAAGCCCATGTTTATTGTCCAAATGTTAACGAAATAACCATTTAACCGCATAAGCGTTGGTGCATCCATTGATCTTACAGTTCCATTTTGACCCTTTGTGCACCTAATCTGTATCTTCCAATGCATGATTTGGTGGTACTTCTATTTGATCACTTTCATGTGAAACCACCGAAGCTCTTACAAGAACAACATTCAAACTCAAACCACAAAATAATCCTTAAGAATGATGAAAATATTGTAAACAAACTAACAATAAAAACTTACAAAATATGAAGGTATTGCAAATAAACTAACAAGAAAACTCTAAAAATATGAAGGTATTACAAACTAGCAAATAAACATTAAATACACGAAGGGCATTGCAAATAAGCTAGCAATTAAAACCTTCAAACAATGAGGAGATTGCTTGGAAAAAATTGTGCAAAAAAATACCCCATCCCCATTTTCAAATAGAGAATGAAGATGGGGTTTAAGGTTTGGATTGGGATTTTGTATTTGTAATGTGTTGCATTACACTCTTTTAAACCCTATAATGTGAAATGTATCATCCATCACAACCAATTTACTTTCAAGAATAGGAGTGGGATTAAGGTTTACTTTCAAAAGTAAGAGTATAAATGATAATTCTTTATTCCACTTCAATTTCTCTTCATTTGCTACAACATTCACTTGTTGATTATCGGCAATCACCTTTCCTTGGCGTTTAAGTTTTTTCCAAAGATGTGCCATCCCACAACAAAAGCACTCAAATCCTTAAACAATAATCAATCCCAAAAAAAAAAAAAAAAAAAAGTTTGAATCTCCCCAACAATAGTGATTGCCACCACTACTTAAGAACTTTGAGCTCCTTTAAATAAACAATTGCAAATAACATATAAAAAGGGATAGTAATTTATTTTTTCCAACTTGTTGCAACTTTTTTATATAAAAACAGTAACTTGAAACAAAAAGAATTACAAAAATGTTCCCAATATTGATAATAATAAATATTGTTCATTATTTAAAGGTTTAAAAGCCCTATACTTTAAAAGTTTTATTTCTAATTATAATTAATTAATATAGTCTAATTATAAATTTTAATTATTGTAACTGTATTTTTCATTATAATTGAATTGAATTAATATAAAAATCATAAAATTACATTATTAAATTTATTTTTACTAAAATTATTTGGCTACATTGACTAATTATTCAAATGAATTCATTGTAAATATATTTTTATAATTGAAATTTTATTAATAATTACATTAAATCTTGGGCATGACACGTGGTGCCTTTGTGTACAACAACTTTTTTAAAAACAGCAGAAGATGGTGACGAACCCAAATCTTGGCTCATTAACGTCTTTTGCACTTAGGGAAAAAAATCAAAAAACGACAATGAGCCAATATGGACCACCACCCCTTCTCAAAATAAAATAGAGGAGTTTATCCTATCTGAAAGAATCAAACTTAGAGCAAAACACTACCTAGAGACTTTCTTTACCCTTTTGGTCCTGCGTCACTTAGTGAAGTTTATGCTTTTACTGAAAGCCACTAGAAGATGTGCCACAAAGAACACCTATCCTCCTAGAATTCTCAAGAATTTCCACAACAAATCATATGAAAATAAGCCAAAATTTTCAAATATCACCAGAACATAATGGGCAAATACATTTTGCAAGGCAAAGTAAAAAAACAAGATAGGAGTAGTCCAAGCATAACATTGTGAACTTGTGCAAGCAATGCAGGAACTCAAGGCAATGTGGCTTCACCACAAAGCAATAATTACAATGAGAACACATGAGGCAACATGGTGTCACCACATGCTAGTATTTTTTAATAAAGTTCAAGGCCTCCTCAAAAACAAGAGTGAATTGTTTAGTGTATTACATGCACCCATTTACAAAATCACTAGTTCAAGTATTTTCAAAATCTCTAAAAATTTGAAAAATTGTCACTGTATTATGCCCATTTACAAATTGAATAAAATGAATTTCCAACACACACAAGAAATTCTACCTAGCATCACTAGTGTGGTTCCTTTTGGCCAAGAACCTATCCAAATGTTGTATACCACACTCCCCCTTTCCTCCTAACCTTTGCATTTATCAAGGGGTGGTGACATCCTCACATATAGGAAGGGGTACAATAATGATGCATCAGGTGGTGACGCAGCCAATGAGCTCACACTTGACAAAAAAACCATGGAGATGACAATGAGCCGGGAGCCTCTCAACTCGTCGTCATTTTTTCCATTTGAAGAAAAAAACCAAGAGACAATGACGAGCTAGGTGTACATAGTTGCAACTAAGATGAAAATGTCAAATGAAAGCATTTAAAATTCAAATGAAGAAAGCAATGAGCATCAAGTTTGGGGAGAACATGGAGCTACTATTTGAATTAGTAAACATATCAAATGTAAGAGAATTTATTGAATTAAGGTACAATGTTGAAAGTTCCCATAGGCCTAATATTGACTTATATAAAATATTAAATAAGTCCTTAGGCCTATGAGGAGAAAAGGCCAACAAATTAAAGCATGAACGAATAGTACATTTAGAATAACCTATGCATGAACCTTATGTTGAAGTTGAAATTTTTACTAATCAAACTCCAAAGATACCTCACTTTGCAAATTTGTTATTATTTAGTTATCTACTTGCAAGGATCAGGGGTTGAGGACAAAATCATTAATTGATTATAGCATATGATCACATGTGACATCTAACAAATACTTGGAGATTCTATAACAAAGGGCTTTAAATAGACAAGCAATTAAACAAATCAAAGAGCCAAAAAAGAAGGAAAGGGAGGGAAAAAAAGCAAGGAGAGCTATTGAACCCCTTAACATAATTGAACAAGCAGTTCAATGTATGGTTGAAAGGCATGTAACAACAAACTTCAACAAGGCCTAATCTACATTAGCAATTAGAAAAACATGAGACAAATTCCATTGCAACTTTCAAGTTGGTTTCAAAGTTCATCCAATTGGGTTATAAAGAGGTGTAAACTTGGGCTTTACAACACTATATCAAATAGACCTTACCTGGCTAAGGCCAAGGTGTGTGCAAAGGGTCAAATGTTGCAACAAGGCTACAACAACCTACCACAAAATAACAACTAATGAAGGAGGAAAGGCCTCAACATTATGTCACAAGGGGATATAATAGTTTGTCAATTAATGCAAACTCACTACCACTAAGATGGGCGGTAGCACAAACTACCAACCACCTAACTAAGTGGTAATGAAGTTGATTTCTTATTGCCCTATCTAATGAATTATTATGTCCCCTTAAGACATAGTGTCGAAGGAGGGTAAAAGGGAGGGGGGAGGATTAGGGAAAAGGGGTGATTAAAACAAAGAAGAAAATGATGACAAAAAGCTTGGGGATTAAGATGATGAAAGGGAGGATGACAAGAAAGGAAGCAAGGCAATGAAAAAATGGGATTTGGATGATGAAAGGGGGAAACTAAAACAAAGAAGAGGAGGAAGATGAAGGGAAGACTAGGTCAAAATGAAGAAAAAGAGGATGAAGGAAAGGTCAAGATGAAGAAAGAAAAAGACAAAAGGGAAATCGTGATGAGGATTGGAGATTAAAACAAAGACAAGGTTGACATGTAAAAAATTCACTATAAACAATGAATATAATTTGTAATTTGAAACTCAAATGGAGACAAGTTCCCAAGCTTGCAAATGCAAGTAGTTGGCTTACAATATCTCATTGTGGCAAAAAGGTGAAAAACCCTTCAATGTTCAAATTAAAACAACACACCAACAACTGAAAGGCCAATAAATTATACATCCCTACAACTATTTTGCCCATGTAGATGTTTAACTTCCAAGGTATGAACAAATCTACAATATATTTTCTAGCCACAAACATTTCAATGTGACTATTGGAACAAACAAATACAACCACAAGAAAGTTGTGTGTCTTCATGCCAAACCCTTGTCCACATGGAAGAATATTTTGCACATTAACAAAGAATATTTTGCCACATCACAAAAACTCAATCCATGTGGCATGAAAATATTTAATGGTGTGGCATGGAATATGCTATAAAAAATTTTGGTTGTTCGCTTGAACTTGCTCATGTGATCATCGTTCACTATTTGTTGCTCACTTGCTAACATCATTGCATCAACATGAGGGGAAAAAAACCTGGCATTATACATGTATCTCCTAGTACTTTGGAAAATTGATCTTATATGTTGTGATCACTCCATGCCACAATCTCCCCATCCATTTTCAAGCTCTCGTGCATTGTTACAATGTCGTTCTACACTACAATTTCATCACTTCAACAACCTTACAAATGCAACAAAAAAAAATGACAAAGACCTTGCGCAAGGAAGGAAAGCAAAAACATGGTTCCATCATCCCTTGGTGCAATGTGTAATGCATAGGTTTAGCCTACTTCATCCAATAATGACCATCATACCTTACAATGCCATTCAACAGTTAAACTGTGGTCATGGCCTATCCGAATCTACTTGCCTACATTTTTACTCCTTATTACTTCTTTGTATAACCCTTCTAAATTAGGGATGGAAAAAAAAAATTGTTAAAATTTCAAATCATTACTCATGAGGCATCATGCTCTTTATTATGCATCTTTTGCATTAAAAATTTCTCAATATACACCATGTGAACCCCTTCAAAAGTAATTTTTCACTATACCCAAAATTTGCATTCCCAACATACTTTTATATAGAAAGAAAAATGCAATTCCTTAATTTCACATGTCAAAACATGCCCCAAACCATAAGGATAAATGAAACATATTAATGAATTTTAGAAACTTTTGGTCATGGATATGGGAAAGCTTATTCTGTGTAATTCGGAAAACTATGCAATTTTCAAAAAGTAGGTTGAAAGTTGGTGAAAAAAAAGATTGAATGAAAATCTAAATTTTGGAAAAAAAAATTTAAGTCACATTTGACACATTCATGTGGTTTCAAAATCAAAAATTTAAAGGGGTCATTTACTTTTTGATGTTTCTTTCACATAATTTTGTTTTTCAAGCCTTTAGGGAATACTTTAACATGCTTGTACATGTAGGTAAATTATTTTATTTTATGTTTTGTCTTTAGAGTTAAACTTTTTTAAATGCATGCCAAATTTACACATGTATTTTAATGTGAACACACAAAACAAAACACCTTCCTTATATAGTTTGTGATGATATGAGATTCAAAAACAAAACATATGGGTTAAATCTTTTAATTGCACATTAGTTGCAAATTGGGTTGCAACTAAAAAATGTTTTCCACATTATTCAAGTGTTTGTTTTCAATTTTGTAAATTTTATAATTAAATAGATAATCATTTAATAATTATATATGTGAGTTAATTATCAATAATTAATTAATTGAATAGACCAATTAATTCAGATTATTAATTAATATTTAATGAATTATTGGAAAAAATCATTGCTAAAGATTAAATATTAAATACGAATTTGGTTTTTAAACATAGTTATCAAATAATTAATTATTTGAATTAATTGGTATAATTCATCTAATTTGTTAGTTCATTATTTTAGATAACTAGTTGTGTATCAAATAACTTATCATTTATTTGAATGTTGAAAGTTCCTTATTAAATATATGAATCTTAAATAATTAATCATGTAAATTTTGAATTGATAATTAATTATTTGAACCTAATATTTTTAGTAACCAATCTAATTCATAAAATTAGTTAGTTGTTTAATTATTTATAAGTTAATTATTTGATTCAATTAACAAACTAATTGTCTAAATTGGATTAATTATTTCAAATTAACTATTAAATATTACTTAATAATTAATAATTAATAATTTATTTTAAAAATACTTATTAAATGTTAAGGATTAAATATGAATTTTTTAGTTATTAAGTTATTAATAGTTCAACATCAATCACAAAATAATGAAAAATTAATATTTCTATAATGACAATATAATGGCACAACAAGGTGCAAGTGTCATATTTAAAGGGTGTTGAAAAATACATACATGTGGCATGATCATATGTGTTAACATCATACATTAGGTGCAATGTAATTGAATGTTACATTTACACCAATTGTAACATAGTTGTGACACACAATTAAATTACAACTTGTTTAAAAAATCAAACATGATTGACTACATCTGTATGTTTATTACACCGTATATGTGTTTCATTTGCAACTAAATTGCAACTATAGTATAGCTCTTTGATTTTTTAACATGACATTTTATTTATTAAATGTTCATATTTTCATGATTTAATTGTAATGTAGTTGTATGTTAGTTGTTTTAGAACTTTAATTGGAAGGTAGTGTGGGTCCAATGGACAAGATTTCTCATAATATTTTTACCTTGCCCTTCATAAAATCCAATTAAACTCATCAACGCCACTTCAACCATAAATGAAGATTGTAAGTAAACCTATTACTAATAACTTAAAAATTTATTGGGCTACCCAATTACTAGTTAAACTAAGCCCTAGGTAAAAATAAAAATTAACATCCTTTCAGAACCAAAAACTTCCAAACCTAAAGCTTGCCAATGCACAACAAATTTTAATGCCACATTTGTTGCACTAAAATTTGAACCTTCATTTTCATGTATGCAATTTTTTTTTTCTCAAGCCATATTGATTCAATAATTTTGTTAAATTTCTTGTCAAAACTTGCCCAATAATTTATAGAACCTCAAATAAATCAATACTAATATGTTTTGGTTGTTAATCAATTTCCAAGAAATTAATCACAATTGCAAAAACAATTGAACTCCTTTTGACATCCATAGATCAAAATTGACAAATATAGAATTACCCTTGTTAAAATTGACAAAACATACATTTACAAAACATAATGAAAAAACCATTCTCTTCTCTCCTCTCTCATCATAAAAAAGTTGTACAAAAAATGAAATATTATGTCAAAATGTTTGAAGAGATTAATCACAAATCCTATACACAAAGAACCAAGAAACACATTATTAAAAATACAAAGAAACAAATAAACCATCAGCAAAACTTATATACATAATGAACAAAGAACAAAACCAAAAAAAATGAAAAAAAGAAAGATAAAAAAGTTACCTATGAAAGCAAATTACTTGATGACCATTGAGAGTTGAGATGCACATGCAAAGGAACAACACAAGACCAAGAGCTAATCAACAAGAACATGTACCTCAAGTGCCTACCTATAAATAACAATGTGAGACCAAAAGTTGATGAATAGGGACTTGAGACTAGGAGTTCGACATCAAAAGTTGGATAAGCAAGAGTAGTTGAACAAGAGCAATGTACCAAGAGCCATTAAGAGCATGTGACTAGGAATCAACAAATGAAAGCTCAAGACCAAGAGCCATTAAGAGCATGTGACTAGGAATCAACAAATGAAAGCTCAAGACCAAGAGCCAATGGGTAGAAGTAGTGTAGCATGGGGATAGGAATGATGAGGAGTGTGGAAGTAGGAGTAGACAAGCAAGAAGAGGCATAAGGGTACAAGGAGCAAGAGAAGGAGAACAAAAGGAGAGCAAGGAAAACTTTAAAAACTTGAACAAATGAACAAACAAAGCAAACACTAAAGCTTCAAAACATTATCAACTCAAAACTCAAATTGAACACAAGCCCAAGTGAGGGGAGGCAAAGTTGGTGTGCAAGAGAGCCATTGCACAATATTGCCTTAGAACTTTAAACCGTATATTGGAAACCCTAGCTTAAAACCTAGAAACCTAAATCTAGAACTTACCAATCACCTAGAACCTGACCATAGACCCTACCCCTACTACCTAGGGTAGACCCTTAGACCTGAGACCTGTATTAAAATATCCTTTGATACCCCTTTGTACCCTCGGAGGGTATGATGGTTTTTATAAGTGAATGGAGAAACCAGTCTTTAGGGTGCTGGTTCTCAGCAGAGTGAGAACCGACAGGCAGCGCATGATCTAAGTGGGTATCAGTAACTTTGATACCCGTTTATCTTCATGAAAAGAACCGGCCTGAAACCCGGGCCAATTCTCACCCGATAACTGCCCAAGACTGGTAAAAATTCCTATTCGGGGATCTGACTTGATTTTCGCCCAAAATTGTCTTGGATTCCGCTAGTGAAGAGCTCTCGGGCTTCCACAATCTCAATGGCCCACCGCTCCTGTCTATCGGCATAACGGTTTCCCATGTCCCTTGGTCCTGACTCGCTCTTGTTTTCAGGCTTCTTGTGCAATTGGGGTCCTCGTCTTCGTCCTCGTCTCTCAACTGTTCTTTTGCCCCCCTTTCCTTGTTGTCTCGTGCTTGATTGTCTTCGTGGGTAATCTTAATTCTGCAGCTGACGAGCTCGCTCACACAAACTGGTGCTTGCAGGCAGACCCAGAGCTCAGTTTTTTGTTATTCATTATTCTATGGATCGTGAGAGAGAAACAGACAGCTCTGGGTCAAGCAGAGACGCATCACCATCCTCATCAGCTTCTTCGGTGTTGGGGAATGAGTTGAGCCAACGTCGAATGCACCAAGCAGCAGCAATTGATGAGGAAAAGAGTATAATCCATGAAGTAGAATCTATCGCGCAAGTGCCAATGACATTGAGCAGCTTCCAACCGGAATCTTTTCAGGAATACGAACAAAGGCGGCGGCGGCAGCAGCAGAAGAAGAAGAAGAAGATTGAGGTCACAGAGAAGGCGTCTCTTGGAAAAGACGCCGTCTTTGCTCTTAGCCAAGAGCACCACCACCACCACCTGGAGGGAGAATCAGATCGAGCAGGTGGACATGGATCGAGCGCTGACATTGCATATGATCACAATCTGACAGAGTTGCTGCTTGTAGAGTACGAGTGTGCGAGAGTTGGGGAGGATCATTTTGACAGTGTCCCTAACAATCGTAGTATTCGACTTCCTCCTCCGGTGAAAGTGCGAGAAGTAGAACACCGTTATTATGAGCTCAACAACAAGCAGAAAGAGGACGAAGACTCGTTGGGTTCCGGGAAGAGGGCAGCAGCAGTTGCTTCACAGGAGATGATCCATAGAGTTGATAGAGTGAGAACGCTGCTGGACGGGAGACAGAGGAGTATGTTAGATATGAAGAAGGAAAGGAACCGAGAGGAGATAGATAAGCACAGTGCTGCTAGAGACCAAAGAGAGACAGCAGACGCACATTCTTCATTTCGGGGTACTACTTTGTCGGAGCAACTCAAGAAGATTGATCTCAGCAAGCAAGGTGGCACTCTCAAGATTTGTGATCGCTCCATCTGTGATAGTGGTAAGACAAACTCTGCAATACAATCTGAAGTTCCTCTATCTACACAAAAATTTCGATTGCATTAGGACTTCAGGATTTCACAGCATCGTCAAAACGTCCCAGTAACGTAACACCCATGGATTTTGTTCTGCAGGCTGTGAAGCTCTTCTTCGTGTCATCAAGAACAATGAAAAACTCACAGAGCTTGACCTAAGTGGTAAGAAAAAAGGAAAAAGGCCAAACCCTGATGATGACCTCTTCACTTCATAGCTGACAAGCTAGCTGGGGAGTTGATGATGATGGTGACAAAAAACAAACCAAAATTGCCATGGCTGCAGACATTAATCTGATCATGGCTGGTTCCCTTCATGCAGGATGCAACATCTACAAAGGGAATGACCTTGCTCAAATTGTTCGTCGTGCTACCTTCTTGAAGAGGTGAACCCTAATCTTTCTTCACCATCCTCTCCCTGCCCCTCCCTCCCTCTCTCTCTCTCTCTCACACACACACACACACATACAATATCTTGGAGCTCCTTGATGCCCATGTTAGAGAAGATGCTGCAGAGGGGAAACAATGAGATGGGCATTTTTGAAAAATGCAGGCTGTCACTGGAGTGGAATAGCTTGGGCTTGGCTCGCACAGGAATCTCTGCTCTCTCATCTGCCATAGCTTCAAATCGTTCACTGCAAGAGGTTTGCCTTTGAGCTCTGCTGCTTCATTTACTACAACCAGCTTAAAGGGTTTCTTATGAAAATCTCTTATGTCTTTTGTTGTCATCAATGCAAATCATGGTTGCTCTCCACAGGTGGATTTACGGAGCAACCGGATTGGTCCATCAACAGCTGCAGCCTTGGCACATGCCCTTCGCAGCAATTTCTCACTCACATGTCTTGGTACTACTGCAAGGTCCCACAATTGCTGCCATTCTCTCCTCTTTCACTCTCTCACTCCCTCTCTCTCTCTCTCTCTCTCTCTCTCTCTCTCTCATGATTGGAGTCATTTTTTTTACTGTAGAGCCTCTGGTGGTGTTTTGCTGGACCCAGACTGCATCATAAGGTGATCTGATCTCTCCTCTAGGATGAACCTTGAGCTTGCAGGAACTGGGAGGCTTGAATTAAGAAGCCATTGAGATGATGAGAATTTGTTGCTTCTTCCTCTCCAGATCTGCGTTGGAATGAGATTGGACCAGGCGGTGCTGCTGCCTTGATTGGAATGTTGCAGAAGAACCATGTCCTGACTGATGTTCGCTTGGCAGGGAATGGTATTCCACCTTGTGTCCAAATGCAGATTGGTACATTCCTTCATCTGAGTATTCCTGATCACTGATCAAAGTTTTGTACACATGTTCATTGGAGGAATCCAGGCTCCTTCCTTTGGGAGTCTTGTCAGATGACAATTTAGACATGAAGCTGAAATGTCCAGCTCTTCTTCACAACCAGCTTGTAATGTGAAAGACAAACTCAAGGCCATGATCCAAGTTGGTGTTGGAGTTTGTATAGACAAGTTGCTGGAGGAGAATCGTGTGCGCAAGCCAATGATAGCTGTACCCCTATCCCAACACGAAGCTTCAACACTGGTGAGTAAATCCAGGAGATCCTGAGAATTCTGACCAAAACTCATTCTTCAACCTGACTGTGCAAACAGCTTTACAACAACTTCAGTCTCACACTCCAACATGTCTGACCATCAAACTCTGGCTCTTCAGTAGAACATCTTGATCCTGAATTCCCAATTTAGCAACCCATTATTTCATGAACACAAGTAACTTCTGGCCCTTGCTATGTACAGAGCCCAACCACTGGCACTGAGATTGATGAAGTGAACCTGGAGAGGATTTGTTCTCTTCAGAAGGAGATAGGCAGCCTGCGGCAAGAGCTGGCAATGTTCTCTTCCTACAGAACCTCTCCTCTCTCTCTCTCTCTCTCTCTCTCTCTCTCTCTCTCTCTTTTACATGAAGGCCACTTATGAGCAGGAAAACATCAAGTTTCTCAGATGCCATACTGTGAATTCAGGAACTTGACATTCTCTGTCTACATTTTCTTTGGATTACTTCTCTTGCTAGTTCTAGACTCATTTCCATGGGGCTGTGCTGATTTCTCACAGGCATCAACTAAAGCAGAAGTGCATGAGGTGCAATTACAGAAGGCAGCAGCCAATTCACAGCTTGAGGTTGGTTCATTTCCCATTGAGAAATTTTACCTGGCAAAGTCACAGGTGGAAAACAATGTCTGAGTGTTTGAACCTACTACACAAAGTGCAAACAATGAACCTTGGATTTGAGGTTTTGCTGTAGTTGGAGAACAACAGTGGCTCAAACCTTGGGCAGCAGTGGTGGTGGTGGTGGTTAGCTTTTCATTTGTGTTGTTTGTTGTTGAGTACATTCAGACATCTCGAGTTGAACTGAAGGAAGAGAATTTGCTTCGGAAATATGTTGAGAAGGAAACTGGGGAGATTCAATTGCAGCTCAACAGAGCCAAACAGGCTACAGATCCTTATCTTCTCGTTTGCATTCTCTTCATCACAATATAGGTGTCTCTACCTCATGTGTGACTATCAAAAATCTAAACCCTAAAGAATCTGCTTTGGAAAGCTTGCAACTCCACGTTCTGAGGACTTTTGTGGTAGAAATTGGTTGTAGCTGATACTGTCCTCTGTTTTTTTTCTGGTGAGCAGCAAATAAGTGATCTTCAAGAAAAAATGTTTGCAAATGAGAATGTGGCAACCATGCGGCTATCAGCAGTCAATGTGAGAAGATCTTACACTTGCACCTCACATTGTGTATTTCCAGTGATAATGCTTCTCCTTTCAAATCTTTATCAAAGATTGTATTCTTATTTGAGGACATCATGCCACATATTATGAACCACCCCAGCATGCTCACAATTTAAGGAAAATGATACCAAGAGCCTTCTGCAATCAATCAACACTTCACATGTCTAGCTAGCTGTCTCCAAAACAGGCAGAATTGATGGATGCAAGGGAAAGAGAGAGGCGAGCGCAAATGGGTGAAGCTGAATCAAGCAAGGAATGCAGACATCTCAAGGATCAGGTGCCCTTATAATTTTTTCTTGCCAGTCGTGGACAAATACAAATGTGGCACACAAAATTCACCTTAAAAATATAACTAACAGCAACAAAGGACATTGGCCAGTCCCGTGAAGTTCACTTCCATCAATTGAGGATTTGGTTAAAAAGCACCTCTGCATCCTCCACATCTGTAGGAATTTATTTTCTTTCTCCTGCATGTGTGATAGATAACAGGTTGATTTCACATAAATTGGGTGCAAAATCTTGTATGTTTTCAATGTTATGTGGCATCAGTTATCAAGGCTGCAAGAAGACAACACTGCACGGGTGCAAGCTGCTGAAGGTTTCCAAACCAAATTCTCTCATCAATCTGTTGTTGAGAGGGAGGGGATCAAACTTAATTCCAAGATCAAAACTGAAACCACCATGATGTGCAAAATGAAGACAATTCTAAAATAGCTAGTAGATGGGGTTTTATATCTCCAATGCTCGACTTGTGATTTTGCAGAGAGAGCTCGCACTGATGCAGACTACAGTTCTTCCATCATTCGGAGACTGCAAACTGACCTGGCACAACATGATCAAAAGCATGCAGGAGAGGTGACAATATGTCCAGTTCACCCTGCCATTTTCTCAGTTCAGGATCTTGTAAAATCCACTGAAAACTCTGTTGTAAAACACAAAGTTGTTGAAATTTGGATATCAGCAAGATGAGACTTAAAAGAGAGTCTAAGCATGAAAAGCCCACCTCTCCCATTACTCAAGCTTGAGCATTGCACTACTGCTCTCTTCAATCTGAAGCTTTGATGGAGATCTGGAAGATGATTATTTGCTGAACATGTTTGATTCAAAAAAGGTTTTGTCTTTTTCAGGTGGAAGCAATGCAGAAAAAGTTCAGTATGGAATTACGGGCTTTGGAGTCTGCAAAAGATGAAGCAGTTCGGGTGCGCAATAAAAATGACATTGACATTGTCTCTCCTTCCGAAACTTTTTGGGCAAGATTCTTTGCAAAATGACAGTTTTGTGCTTTTGATTGATGCTCCTGCAGGAGGCTGAAAAGCACAAATCAGTTGCAATGGCATTTGATGCCAGAATTGCAAACAGGGAGCAAGCTCTCTTACAGGAAAAGGTCAGTCTAATTTCCACTTGGGACCACTAAGCCTGATGACACAAACTGGCTGATAGTTTTATGCTTGGTAATAACTGATAGCTTTGTAGTGCAAGAATGATTTCAGGAGGCAGCTCAACAAGTGCTTAATGGCAAGATATCTGCATTAAAATCTGACATTGCAACACTGCAGGTGATCTCTCCTCTCAAGCTTTACTGATTCCTCCTGCTTCTGCTGCTGAATAAAATTGCCTTGTTTCTCAGTTCAGGAATAAGGCTTCCGCTTGCATGCTCACTGACTTTGGCATGTGTATTGCACTCTTACAGAGTCAACTTGAGGCCAAGGACAAGGAGATTACCAAAGCAAGGAAGGTTGATGAACTCAATGTCCAGCACTCTGGCATTTTTCTTCAAGATTATACACAAATTTTTTGGCATAAATTAATAAGAACTTCACCCTGCATTTTATTACAATGGCAGAAATTTGCAGCAAGCACCGAGGAGTATGAGAATCAGATTGCCCGACAGACAACAGCAGTTACAAGATCTGAGTTTGCAAAAGCCAGTGCTGAAGAAAAGTTAGTGATGATGATTGGGGAACAGGTAAAAATGCACCTTCTTTCACTCTGATCAAGACTCAGGGCCTTCACCATATTCAGATGACTTCTTTCACAGAAGGAAAGAATTAGAACACTCAAGTGCTTGAACTACAACCTCTGTTTGCAGGGAAAAGCACAGGAGAAAATCAAATCAGCAGAAGATAGAGTAAGGCAGATTGAACAAAAGATGGAAGCTGACAAACTTTGCTACTCTGAAGCTATTGCCAAAGAGCTTGCCAAGGTCCACCACCACCATCATCATTCCACCCTCTCTAAATTGCTAGCATGCATCTCACCACAAGTTTTAGAGCTTGTTCTCTTGTAATTACAATTTATTATGGATATGTCAGGGGCTGGGGATGGAATTTCTTTGGCCAAGATCAGAGCTACCATTCTCATGCCTGCTCACAGCACTTTGTCCCATTCCAATACCTTCCTCAATTAGCCATATGCTGGTAGACCAATACCAAGAATTTCCAACTATAAAGAAAAGCAATGCAATGGCAGCATCTGGAAGACCAAAAGAAGCTTGAGACAGAAGTGATCACCACACGGAGGCAAATAGATGCTATGCATCTACAAGTGAGAGAGGTATGACACTGGATGAACAAGGATTCCATCTCTTTATCTCTAATTGGAGAAAAGCTAATGTGGATATGGTAGGCCAGGGGCACAAATGACCCAATTAGCAGCGAAGTAGAATGCTGCTTATGGTGTCAATGCAAATGGACAGATACAAGCAGAGCAGGAGCGAAGGAAACTTGATGCTGAGAAGTGTGTGACAGGAGCTGAAACAGCAGTCCTTGAATGGATCCACCAGCAGTTTGCTTCCCTCAGATCCACTCTGACCATTCAACAGACCATTGGAGGCACTGGATTGTACTGGAAAACTTGACCTATACTCAGAGACCAAGTTTTGGCTTTGACTCATAAGAGAGTGACAGAAAGACAAAAATGGGGGAAGGGCAAAAGAAACATAAAAGAGTAGTGCATCATCATCTGCAAGTCTTGAAGCACTGTAAAAAACCTGTGTGGTGAGAGAAGATTGGCATCCACAAGACAGAGAGCTAATATGAGTGTTGATATTACATGACTGGAACACCACCAACTCATTTGTGTCCAGCAGATGAAAATGATTGTGGGTGTTCAGGTCTGGGTGAGGTGTGTTGCATAGAGAGAAATTCCTAGGATAGGCAGAATATTTTCATCAAATCAAATTGACTGTTATATTATGCTTCTTTCTCTTTTGCTTGCATAGGAAAAATGCAAAGCTATAGCTAACTCTAAATGACATCTTATATGTCCAATCAGTGACTTGCAGGGCATACCAAAAAGCAAACCTGCGCATCAAGGTCAGTTTTCCCAGAAACAGCTCTTCCCTAAAGCTGCTGAAGCTGTGCAGCCACAAAGAATAGTAATGGCCCCTTTGAAGTTTGCAAGCTTTGGCAAAACTGACATATTATCAGATGCGGCAACAATTGAGGAAGAACTGGTGTCCTGCGACATGGCCAACAGCTACATGGATTAAGCTCAATCAACTCCAGATGTGAAGGCTTTTAAAACCTTGCATCAAGATTGGAATGCAATTGCAAAAAGAAAGACCTAGTTGAACACCCATTGGCTCAAGGGTGTTTCCATGGTATGGTGTACACAAAAACTAGTCACAGTTTGACAGTTTTCACTGCGACACATGTTTCATGTGACTCTAAATATTTGGACAAAATTTAGTGATAAAAATATGCAATTAAAAGTGAATAACATCCTAAACTCTCATTGTATTATGAATTGATGCACGTATGAACAATTGAATTGTTCAATGAAATAACTAGCAAGAGTTTGTATACAATTCCAAAATATGATGTTGTTTTGAGAAAAAAATTGCATGGCTATCTATTGCAGATTGGATCCAGATTTGAGCATTGTTGTAGGTATCCAATAGCTTTTTATCAATTTCTCACTGTAAGCAAACAGAAAGGAATAGACACCACCAAAAAAATAGATCGAAGAGCTGATTATTACATTGTTAGAAAATCAAACAGGGTGATGACGATAATTAAGAGGAAGCCCAGCTGCTTCCTGATCACCACCCAAACTTGGAGTGTCAGCTGAACCTGAGTTTGGTCCTGTGTTGACTGGGCATGATGCTGTCATGTCCATTCCACAAATCCCATTTGTATTAGCATCACCCAAGCATTCCATTGTCGCCAACTTGTACCCCAAGTGTTCTTAATTATCAGTGCCTAAGGCCCAAGGCAGTTCCATAGCCCACCAAAAGAATCCCATGATTCAAATCAGTCATGCATTCACCTGTGAACACACCCTGCAGTATGTTCAAACTGTGTAGTAAGAAGATGAAAGGAAGAACTTGAGAGAGATTTGAAAGAGGAGTAGTAAATGCATCAGTTTAGTGCTACCACTTCAAAGACTGAATCATGTTTTGTGCTTTACAGTACAACAATTACTAACTAGGTACACATTATTGTGGGTGATATAGTAAACACATACAGTACTTTATAAGTATTAAATGTCATGGGCACTTCACAACACCTTCACAAAAATGACAAACAATTTCAAATGTGTTAATATATGATTTCTTGTATCCATAATAACCCTAGAGTGAACTTTCTAATGTGCCTGCAAGCGTGGTTCTTCACAAGAATAATGCCTACATTCAAGATAAAGCATTTCAAAAATCAAGATGCTTGCTCTAGTGGGCATTTTGGTTTTCAAAATGTCTTGGCTTTTCTAGCACCCCAATTTGTCTTGCAATATTTGGGTCAAAAAATTGAAGAGGAAGGTTGAAAAACTAAGGTGGTAGGTTGGAGAAACCCTAAAATGCAAGAGTTGAAGGATCAAGAGGCAGGTCATAGAAGGTAGGTTAGAGAGGAAAAATCTTTTAAGTGGTGGGACGGGGAGCTTGATGAGGACAAGTAGGTTGTGATTCAACACTTTGGATATGTATTTAAGCAAATGAAACATTGTAACAAAAGAAGATACGTCAAAAGTGTTTTTCACAAATGTGTAACACACATAAAGAAGGTATGAGGTGAAAAGCGTCATGCAACTTAGTACAATATAGTGTTGCAATGCATCTCATCAAAGGTTGATCTCAAGTCTTCACACTCAGATCACAACAAATTGTGCAAGCCACTTTATTGTTCTAGGTTTTTTAGGAAAAAATTGTGAAAAAATAGTTCAGCATTGCGTTTGTTGGATGCAAATGTAGGTTTGTGAAAAGTAAGGAAGGGGGAATGGAAGCAAAAGAAGGAATGAGAATGAAAGAAAGAGAGGGAGGGAGGAGGTGGAAAGTAAGTTCTTAAGGTGTGGCAATGATTGCAATAGCCTTTTTACCATCAAACTTCAAGGTCAATTTTGGACTACCTATTAACCAAATGGGACATAACATATCACTACAACTTGATCATCCTCTTCAACAAGCCAGAATCGTTAAGAAAGTATCATGGGCTACAAGGAATAGGTTGTGTTAGTTCATTATTTTTTCCTCCTTCACTCTTGCAACATGTCTTGTGAATTACATGTTTTTGTTATGGTGTGGTTTTTTTATTCTTCATTAGAAAATAGCAATCGCTTTGGTCTAGATTCTCTTCTTCAATTGTCGCTAGCTATCCCTCATTGTGTCCTTTGTCTTTCGCATGGAAGACATCCACCACCATTTTTGATTTCCTTGTAAAAATATGTTCACAACCAATTAAAAAGGGATGGTGTTCTAGAATTCAAGATTTCAAAGAAAGCCCTTTTCTTCCAAGTGTAAATAATCACACCTCTAAAAAGCTTGCAAATGATCAAGAGATTTGTAAAATAAACCATAATAGTCATAGAAAAACGAACAAAAATGAATCACAAATTCACAAGAACTTATAATTAAAAAAATGTTGACTTGGTTAAGGGTTTCCTTTTTGTTTTCTTGGAAAATCACACATGTTTGGCCTTCCCAAATCCTTTTTTTAAAGAATACAAAAAAAGAATATGTACATGTCAAACATGAAAGTTATTTACTGTTGTCATGGGCTTTGTCTTATGCTTGGCAATTCTATGTCGTGCACAATCCTCAATGGATCTATGATCTAACTTTTGTTTCCAATGCAAACTTTGAAAAATGGATCTTGTTGATTGGTTTGTTTTGCTAGTGAATGTGCATGTCTAAAGTTTGAAAAATATTTCTTTAATTGTTTGAACAAATTTTATGGCAATCAAAAGATAAATATGGTTTTTGTGTCAAATAGTGGCATGACAAACCAATTTCATTCAAGCTTTGAGATCCATCTAAATTTTACTTATCTTGTGAATAGACATTGCTAGTAAATATATATGTCTTGCACAAAATAACTCAATTGGTTTGACATCTAGCAAGCATGCAATTTTGGCATTATTCATCATTCTGCATTTGTTATACACCTAATCATGGTCAATGCAAACATCTTGTCATTTTGATGGAGGGATAACAAGAGCATGATGACATACATCATCCAAGCTTGAAGGAGTTTTATGTAATTCATGTATAGTTTCTTGAGCTATGTTTCTTGAATGTTAACTAACATCATGATTGAATTTTTTTATTACTTGTGGAAATTTAAAAAACAAATTTTGTAAAATTATTTGTCCAACAAATTGGGGTTCGTTATCACTTACTTCCTTACACCTTCTATTAGGAGTTGATGAAGTTAGTGGTTAGTCATGGCACTTCATTCATTATTATTCTTGGTGAAGGTGACCACCTAATCCTTTGTGAGCAACTCTCACAAGGTTATGATTGCACCCATTGTCACGTTACCTTCAAATTGTTGTTATGGAGATGTATTTATAATTTCAAAAATAAACTTTTACGATTATAAAGTAACTTAAAAATTATGGTGTAAACATCAAGATGAAGAAATCATGATTATATTGTGCACATGTATGTGTTGGATTTTACAATAGATAATAGTCTGCACAACAACAAATCAAGCTAAGATGAAGGTAACTAACACTTATGATGGTGCAATAATGATATTTTTGAATGACCCCTTATCATTCTATTATGAAAGACTTGGACAAAAAAAACTTAGGACAAAGATGTTTGAATATATGGTTTTGCCCAAAATCTTGAACAAATTATTACATATTTGTCTACACCCATTGTAAGGAGCTAAGGAAAGCAATGGGGGAGTCATGCAGTTCATTGTGCTACTATTGATGATGAAGGTGATGCTCTGACACTTTGTGAACAACACTCATAAGGTTATGACTACACTATGAATTTTCATCTTTGACCTTTAAAATGTTGCGGAGTTGGCTAAATGGTTGGAACATATGAATGTTTCTCATGATATATTAAATTCTTCAACATTGTGACAAGGTTGATCAAATGAGAAGCTCAATATTGTAATCATCAATGCAATGTGTTATTATGTAAGAAGATTATGAAACCCATTCTACATGGCATCATCAAAATGGATTAGATGGTAGATATACTTGGTGTGTTATTTTCAAAATGTGAATGTACCATCCTTGAACGGACAATACTTTGCGTACATGATGAACTTGCATGATAATATGTTTGTTTGATAAGATGTTCTATGGCCAACTTGTAGCATGTGTACATTAATATGTTTTGTTGTCAACTTACAACATTTGATTACAAATTACATATATAACTTCAAAGAAATCACACTCTTGTGGAAGACATAAATGGATATAGTGATATGGGATAAAGCATTGCATGTTTCATGCTTGCATCTTGGAGGGCAACTTTGTGCAATTCTTTGTTACCAAAAAATCTTTCATAAGCCAATGATTCAATTGGAAGTTTTGATAAATAAAAATGATTATCTCACATATCTAACATAAACTTGGGGACTATCCAATATAAGCAATTTGACTAATGACTTGTGATATGAGAAATGACTTATCATGGGTGGGGTGACAAGTCTAGTTTTTCCTATGATATTGAGTGGGTATTTGCCATTTTTCATGGGGAAAATCCAAATGAAAAAAATTGTGTGAGTTGAATATTACAAACATCCACAAAGTAAATAAAACTCAGCACTAGGACCCATGTTTGGTCATAAGGAGGGTGAGTTTTTTTTTAAACAATGAAAAATGTAAATTGGGCTTAAATGGGCGGACTAAAATTCAAATTAGCACAAAATTCCAAATTTGGTCAAATTTGAATTTCACTTTGTCATTTTTGTCCCTTCCATCTTGTGATGACATGCATTACAAGCCACAACCTTTAATTATATGGACAATGGTGATTTTCATCCATGGATGTTGTTTCATCCATGTTATGAATTTTCATGATTTGGTCAAATTTGTGAATTTAATATAGGTGATACCTTACATCATTCATGTTTATCATGCTTAATTTTCAATCCTTAAAACATGAACAATTTATAAATATTATCATGTTTATTCGTGGAAATCAATTTCATCCAAACCAAAGAAATTTTTCACTATGTTGGTAATAAAAAAAACAATTTGTACACAAACAAAATGTAGTCCAATGTTGCAAGAAATGGAATATTAATATGGTAATGATATGCAAGGTAAACATATAAGATGAAAGTCCAATGGACATCCTTAGATGAACGAAAGTCTGTGGATAGACGAAAATTGGCGACGCGATGTCGGAGGTCATGACGCCGTAGAGCGCCCGTGAGCTCCATGGTGATGGCCAACGGCAACACGGCATTGCAAGTGCTGTAAGCTCACGTAGCTGCAAAAATTATAGCTCATGTCGCTACAAATTACAACAGCAATGGCACCCGACGTTGCACTACAAAGCAACAATGGCAAAAAAATTATTTTATTTTATTTTATTTTTTACTCAGCAATTTCAAGAGTCTTCAACCGCCACAAGAACGTGCGCCTTTACACTTGAAAGAAAGGAAAAAAAAAGTTTTGAAACCTGCTCCAAGATCTCAACTCTATTGGCAAATATGTAACAACACAAGCACAAGCTCCCTCATATAGCAACACAAGCTCCCTCCGACAACAACAACACCAGCAATAGTAACACTAGCAGCAATAGTAATAACAACTCCAGCAGCAACACCAACAACAAAAATTCAAGAACTTAAAGGCAAAAGAAATTTGTCGTTTTCAACATTAAACAACAAATAGTAGACTTTTTCTAGAATTGAATTACAAAGAACGAATGAACATGTAGTGTATGTAGATGGTGGCCATGCAATAACCACCATGAGCATCTAGAAATTCAATCTGATTATGGAGGAAATTCTCTTAACAAAGGAATTTTAGAAAAAAATTTTAAAAAAAAGTAAGGGCTTGGCCTTTTATACAGTCGCCAACAAACTAAAACCCTAAGTACCTAATAATGTACAGTCACCTAAGACTGTACATTAACCTTAAAAGTGCACATTAACCCTAAAAGGCATGATGGGCATGCCCGTAACTAGCCATCATGTATGAGGCCATGTACAGGCATGACAAGTGTGTGATGAACTTGTTGGTCTTGTGTATATTATTTTTTAATGCCTCTAATTGGGCATTTAAACATGTAATTTGATATTTTTGATGGAGCAACATGGTATTAAAACGTCATGCATCTTTTTATGAAAGATTCATGAACTATGCTTTGGTTTACCTATCAAACATCCTTATGAGCATATTACATTTATAAGTGAAATCTTTTTGTTGAAAATTTGGTGTGAACCTTGTTCTATTGATAGGCACATTATGAGCTATTCTCTACAACATTCCTTGTTTTCTTTTGCTAGATGAAACATTTGGGTGCATGAACATTGTTTTATAACAACATCTAGTTAGTTGAAGGAACCAAAGACCCAATAAATCAATACATAATAAAAACTCTAAATTTCAATATTGAAATTAATCTTTTTTTGGGAGTTTTTTTTACTAAGTTAAATAAAATTTTAAATTTTTTTTTGTTTTCTTGTTGGTTTTGTTCAAATGTGGTCCAAATTTTTATATCAATTTTATCAAAATGACCAAACTTGATCTAGTATCATACGTAAATAAGTTAGGAAAAGTCCCAACTTCAATTCATGGGAGTTCAAAATGGAAATCATCCTCATGAGAAACAATCAATGGAGGTTTATTAGTCTAAGCATTACAAACTAGATATCTATTGATGGAATGAAGCATGAAACATTTGATGAAAGAAAATCAAGGCTTTAACCACTAAATCTTTGATTATTAAAAAAAATTATCCAATGATTGTAAGTATCTAGAACCCACAACAAGCATGGAGATTTAATTTAGAGCAATACCAAACCATAAACAATGCAACAAGATTCATGTTGAAAGACAAGCTTGTGGTAGCACAACTCATTGACGAAATACCTTTGCCATATTCAAGAAATATAGTATGAATTAGCAAACATTGGTTGAACAACATTTTATGTTAAAGTTGTGGAACAAATCATCAACAAGCTATAAATCTATTTTCCAAAGTTTTAGTGACTAAGCTCAATCGCCTACCTTCAACAAATTGTTAGCACAACTTCTACAAGAGGAGGCAAGGCATCTCCACCAAGTGTAGGACCTAACATTGATAGCCAAGGAGGAGGCTTTTGTAATCAAATTCAGACAAGGCAAAAAACACATCTAACAATTCATATGGGAGAAAGAAAGTAAGCCCATGCCATTTTTGTGGATCAAACAATCATGTCATGTGTCATGTTGTCACAAATCAACGTAAAAGATGGCACAATAACGAATGAACACCAAACCAAAGGACACTTGTAGCCATATCCAATTTTTTCCATTAAATGCAACCATTCAAGAAATTGAAAATGATAACATTAAAAAATATAGTTGTAGTCTAGTACATATATTTGATGTAGCTTTTAGTGCTATAGATCTAAAAAAAGAAGTGGACTAGTTGTTGGATTTAGGTGCATCAAGACACATGACAAGAAATGAATGTGTCTTTGCAAATATAGAATATAAAAAAGGATTAACCTATGTAAAAATAATAGGAAAACATAGTCTAGCAATTAAAAGCAGAGGATATGTAAACCTTTTATGTGCAAATAAGGAAATAAAAATATTAGGTGTTTGCATATCCTTCAACTTACTAAAAACTTATTATTTATAGGTTGAATTGTTGATACATGTTTTGTGATGATGTTTGACAACAAAAAATGTTTGGTTTTAAAAAACAAAACATAGATTGTGGCATAGGGTATGCATGATAACACAAGTTAAATCTACTAATTCCACTGCAATGACCCAAAGTTTCAACTATAGAAATTGAATGCTCAAACATAACAATGTTATGGCACAAGAGACTCAATCATCTCAACTACCACAATTGAAATTCTTAGTCAAGTAGTTAGCAAAGGGCATACCACTTATACCAATGTGCATGGAACTTGTGAGGAACTTTGCCAACAATGTGCATGGAAGGCAACAACACTACAAATGGGCCATCAAAAAAAGTGAATGTTGAACTTCCCAATCGCTTGAATTCATTCATATCTAATTTGTGGCATGATCAAACCAACATTATGGGTGGTGCTCACTACTTTATGATTTTCACAAATGATTATAATTGTTGCAGTTGGGTTTATTTTCTAAAACTCAAGTCTCAAATGTGCTTCAATGTTTCAAGTTTTCCAAAGCTTTTATAGATCAAAGTTTTGCAGAGTGACAAAGGTAATAAATATTTTTCGAAAATCTTGTCACTATTTGCAACAACCATCGCATTAAGAGAGAACTCATAAAAGGATATTCTCCACACTATAATGACCTTGCACAATAAAAGAACAAGATATTGTTGGAGAAGGCAATGTCCATGACATTTGATGTTCAACCTCACAACATATGTGGATTGAATCCATCAACACATCAAACTTCCTCACCAATCAATCACCTATTCAAACTAACTTTAGAGGGACTTTAGAGGGGTGAATGCATGGTTGAATGGCTCATTTTTGTGACCTTGTTTTGGTTTTTACAATACCCTTCTTGTTTCAATGTCTCTTAGCAAAACATATATTTTTAAATTTAATAATTGGGATTTGGTTCTAGAATAACAACTTGATTATGAAAACATGTGTAATTATTTTTGACAAAAATACACCCTTTTTTGCAATGGAATTTGGAAGTCCAAAAATATGGATCAATTGACTAGTTCATGGTAATTGAAAAGTTCATATTGATTTTCATTCCAAATTCCATATGATGACTCATATGTGGTGTAACATGAAATAATATATGTGTATGTGGAAGTCATCCTTGAAAAATTGTAGCCAAATTCTAACTAAAGACTTTTGAATGACCAAAATTTTATGAGTCCATTGAATTGTTGTTTGTATTTTTAAGTTTCAATTTTGTTTTCCAACAAGTGTAATTTTTTTGAATCCCTACAATCAAACTTTTATTGATATGGATTTTATTGGTTCATTACCCACCACATCATCCCCATTTAACCAATGTACCAAATACACTACCAATTTAACATTCTAGAATAATTTTCATATGGGTTTCTTTACATTTTTAAAAAAAAAACACCAAATGAACCACACAATCACCCAAAGTAACCCCTTCCAAAGAATTACAAACAAGGAACTTGACTTGAAAAAAGCTTTATATATTTAATAATTTGACATATATGCACATTTTAGTTTTAAAAATGACCAAATTTTAATTGAAGACTCAAAAATGCACGCTAATGGGTTATGATGATGAAACCAAGGGCTATCGCTACTACAATCTAAATATACACACATTGTTCATTAGTAGTGATGTAAGAATGAATGAAGGTTATTTTGGGCATGCCTTTGCTACAATTGTTGGACAACCAATTTGTTACGTTGGAGCCTATCACCAATAAGTTTGTTATGATCAATGTATAAGACCCATCTTCAAACTTTACAAGGGAAGAACTTTCATTTAAATGCAACTACATATTCACCCATCAAAAACTCAAGAACGACTCATAACACATCCCACCAACAACACTAATAACTTTTGACCTTACAACAATGGACCTTGTTGATCACCAATGGGAAGCCACTTTAACAATTCATAATTGGGTCCAAATTCTTTAAGGTGTACCAATAAGGACAAAAAGGACCTAGTCCTTAATGGAGTCCTTTTTTATCCTCTATTTTGATCCCCATCAATATTAATGAGCCAAAATGTGTCAAGTATTTTATAAGTACCATATTTTAAACCACTACAATTCTAGATTTCATCAATCTCATCCATTTTGTGCCTTTATATGGTCAAATAGGACTTTGTAAATTAGTATAAAAAGGATAACACCATGACAATATTTTTGTACTCCTTAAAGAATTTGGACCCAACTAGTGTTATGAATCATCTAGCTTGTCTCAAATTGGCAGTTCTAATACAACCACTTAATGTGCTAGTGATCCAAATTCATAACTCCCATGCATTCTAATCACATGAAGTTCTTTTATTCCATATTTAAAAACTATGTTGCTCACATAAATTCTACCATTGAGCCTAAGGAATTCACATAAGCAATGATAGATCCAACTTGGCATCACTTGATGGACAATCTACAGTAAAAGTATGATGCGTTAAAACAAAATGGATGTTACAATCATTATTTTTTTGCAAGTGATGTAATGTGAAATCTCTCATGTTCATTTTTATTAAATTAATTTTGTTTAATCAAATCAAACATTACTACTTTTTGAATTAATCAAAAGAAACAAAATTAATTTTATTGTTCAAGTAACAATGATTATACAATCATCTTAGTTACAATTTAGTAGTGGAAATGACATATTTTTGTTGTAGTGTTTATTTCTCACTTCTGATGGTTAAAACCCTCCAAATCACTTCATTTTTAATTTTTGACAAAATTTAGCCAGTAAAAAAAGGGCTGCTCCCATGATCTCTCTATCCCATTAAAAGTTGTTGGATAAGGTACAACATAAAAACAAAAGCATATCACTATTACATGATAGCAACCAAGCAAATTGTGGTCTCCAAGGAATTAAAAAATGAAATTTGACAAATGCATAGATAGACCCAAATACTTAGTTCTGATATGCTCAGTAGATTTAGAGCCCAAGATCAGAATATTAGGATCAAAAATTGCATCATTCCAATAAGTATCGCCTTTGTTATAGTGGAGGTATTAGCCCACAATGTGTGGGGGTACCACTCTCAGGGCTGGGACATTCTTGAAGTAATGGACCCCTGAGGTTGGGTGAAACACCCACTTGCTCCTGATGACACATTATGTAGTATAATATGCACCCTTTGGTTTGCACACAACACATGGAATATATTCAAAGAAAAGCCACACTTAGCTGTGGCTAATGGCAAAATCATCTCCAAAGCTGTTAGTTGTTAACCCAGGATTATGTAAACCAGAGACACAGGTCACCCCAAACAATTATTGGTGCATATCAACTCTGATCATGATGTGCTCGATAATGGTTCATTGTGCAGTTATGAATACGGAAAGGCTATGCATCATGCATGTGGTTCACAGACAACTCTAGCAGAGTCTGTGAAAGTGGCTACTATGACCGGCAGGTGTAATAATTTTTTGTCATTCCACAATGTGAGTCATGGTTTCATAAGCCAGTTGCAGTGAGCTTGGCACTGAAAAGAGCAATCTGAAAAGACCCCACCCCAAAAAAGAAAAAAGAGCCATCCAACTTTTTGGATTTTCTAATAAACTAGAACACTCAAATTCTTTCTTGTGGCCACATCTGCCTTGTTGCTTTTGTATGCCTGAAATGTAGCTGCGTACAAAAGCGGGTGGATTTGGACTTCAACTTTTTGCAATCCTTTGTTTTGGTTGGTCGCCTTTTAGTTTGTACCCTGCAAATTCACAGAATTGGTGCAAGGAATGGCGGGGGGATGTTAAATACCTTTGCACATCCTTTGTTTTGGTTGGTTGCCTTTTAGTTTGTACCCTGCAAATTCACAAAAAAGTTGCGAGCAACTTTAATTTTTGTTTGTTTGTGAAAGCTCATGACGGTGGTGCATTGTGGAAAAGATCATTTTGGTCCATACACCTTTTCAGACATTCCAGAGAAAGTCATCAGAATTGGTGGTCCTGTTGTTTGTAATGTTAATGATTGTTAGCTTGGCTGACCATAGCTAAGGTATTTGTTGTTTGTGATTATCTTTGCTGCATTCAAAGACTGGGTTGGGGTGAGGGAAGGGGGTGCAGACAAAGAGATAACTTCACCTGATCTCTTCACAATCTCAATGAGCACTAGTGGGGCATTACTGAAAGCCAATAGCCAATCAAAGGAGCCCTTTGGAAAGCTAAGTTCAAGGCTCGGCTTTACAAGGTCACCCAGGGGAAAAGATAGGAAAAGAATAGACGTCATTGGGGGTGGGCTTGGAAAGCCAACTCCAAAGTATAACTTTTTTTTCTCTCAATATTTGATGTCATCATTGGATGGTGATATATGAATGTTTATGTGGTCATAGAGCCTCCCCAAGGCTACTCCAACTTGTTGCTTTTTGGCCTTTTGGAGAGGTCATCATTGGAAGGAGATAGGATTGGTCATGTGGTAGTCCTATTGCCTGCTTAAGACTGTTCCAAGTTGCATTTTTGTCTTTTAGAGACGTCACTCACCAGCAGAGATGGAACAAAAGATTTGGGTGATGTCATCTGTGTATTGGATGATAGATCAAAAGTAGTTTAATAGGGGCCTGAATGAAAATACCGGTCCTTTTTGGACCCTCTCCATGTTAGCCCATCATGACCATCTACTGATGGCAAAATTCAGACAATGGCTTAAAGCATCTCCAGCGGTGCTCAGCATGCAACCCTGCAAAATTGTTTTTCACATCCAAGTTTAGTTATTTAATTTTTTGCAACCCCACCCATAAAACTGAAACTGGGATAGCAAATAGGTGGGGAACTACTGATAGCGAACCACCTGGGCCAATCAAAAACACTGAGCGGCAGTCACATCATATTTATTACACTCTTTTGTGCAGGTGCACACCCTTGCTGCGCCCTTTATCAGCCACAGCAAATTTTGCAATCATGCTGAGCCTAAACAGGTTTCCTGAGCGAAACCGCCAGATTTTGACTTTTCTTCATCGAATTTTACTGTGCTGGATCACATACTGAGCACCGCTGGAGATGCACACAATGAATTTTGGTTTCGCAGACCCGAACCACTACATTATAAAGGCTGAATAGCACAATATATGAGCTAGGGTGCAGCTCTCCTCTCCCCCCACCCCCTCCCAAAAAAATTGCCCTGTTTTTTAAATGGGTAATTTTGGTGCAAAAAAGTGATTTTCTGGTGTAAATTCAACTAATTTGTCTTTTCTATGAAAATTTTGGCAAATTTTTAATATCACAAAATGGTAAAAATTACCTTGGTTGGGTGTCTTGAGGAAAAAGTTCAGGACAAAATTATGGCACAATATGTCAATTTCTGGTCCTAAGTCACGCTTGCATACCTGTGACCTAAAGAGATTGAAATTTGGCATTGGATCCCATGTTATTGATGAGATTTTTGTTAGAGGAAGGAACCAGGACCACATCTATTTGGGGGAAATGGAGATGGGGAAAGACGTCAAATAAAGACTTCTTTTGACTTTATGTTGTGAAGAAACCGGGAACTGTCACAATTGAGGTCCCACAAGCAATGCTGTGCTCTATCATCTTACTGTAGATCCATGCACACGAGATGCAAATGTTGAGGTTTTGTCATGTTTCCCAGCAGACTAATTGGCCACAATTGGAACACTTGAGGTTTTGTCGATACACATTTCCAGCCAACCAATTGGCCACAATTGAAAGTTGGAACACTTGAAGTTTGTCGATACACATTTCCAGCTCACTAATTGGCCACAATTTGAACACTTCCAGTTCTGCCATAAACAGGGTGATTGACAATGCAGGCCCTCTTCCAAAACTGTGGGTTTCACAAAGAAAGTATATGAATAAAATGAGCAAAGAAAGTAGACAGGCGGATACTATATGTCAATCTTTCCAATAAATGTGGCCCAATTCTTTGAAAAATCATATCATAGCATATACAATATGACATTACAATCCTCCCAACAACAAAAATCTTGGCATTGTGTAAGGAGAGGTAACATATTTACGGGGACTAATATTGCAATCAACTACAGTTTCATATGTTCCCTTCCAGAAAGCCATATATGTTTCAAGACCCACACGGCCATTGCATTTTTTGTGACCTTGGAGCATGAACTTTGAAGGTGAAAATCAGTGCTTTCCAGATGCCAAGCTTCTTCACATTTTTTGGAAAAGTTCATGAAGCATTTGTGTTGCCAACACTAGTCTTTATTTATCAACAAAAGAGAACAGGGGGATCAAGGCCCAGACCAAATTGCATCATTCTCACCTTCTGTCAAAATCTTGTACATCTAAGGATAAGCTAACAAAAGATAATCTGCTGCATGTTTTGCAGTCAAGAACTTGAATTGCCTACAAACTAAGGACCATGAGACCTTCATGAAGATGTCTAAAAGCCCTGCTGGCACACTACCACTGATGGAGTTTCAGGAGCCCTACAACACTTTGGTTACACCACCCCTTGAGACAAGAGCAGCAGCTGCTGTGGATGCTGTCGGTACAATTCCTGCAAAGACACCAGGTTTTGAAAGGTGCAGCAGGCTGCACAGAAAAGCCACACTTTCACACATTATTGCCTATTCCCAGAGTCATCCTGCATGCTCTCAAAACATCAATTACACATAAGAAAAACCAACGGGCATAATAGGCACAAAGTAGTAAGGAGTACATACGGGGCCAGAAACTCAGCAAAAGTGGATATGGCACCAACAACTTCAGAGTAGTTGTCTGGGGATGCAGGTGCTGTCAGCTGTACCAGGTGCAACCCAGGTGTCACAGGCACTGCCTCATCTAGAGTATGCATTTTAGGCAGTCGGTTTACAGCTGTCACACTAACAGTAATGTTGACATTGACAGGGATTGTTCGATGAAATTGGAAGGAAAAGCCAGAACGCAAGAGTTCATAATCTAACTTGTAACCAAGTGCATACATAAAGCGGAGTGCACTGTTGCCAATTCCAGATTCAAGCACAGGCCGCACGAGAGCTGGTAACTGCTCAGCTCCTGCTCCTCTCATTGCACCCCCTGTGTGTCGCACCCTCCTGCACCCAAACCCTCTCCAAAAATAGCAGTCAAGCTCAATGTAATACAGTTTTGGGAAATCAACCATAAGGAACCTATGGTGCAACATGGAAGCTTACAACTGGTCAGACACCATGTAAGTAGTGGTCTTGGATATCAGTAACTTCTTCTTTTGTCAGATGTCCAACTACATGAGAACAACATTTCTAGAACAAACATGTGTCCTCCCCTCCCCCAGTTCCCCCTCCCAACTATTAGTGAAAAGAAAAATGGCAGTCTAGGCAACAAGCTCAATATGGATGTGCTCCAGAGGTTGTCAAGAACGAGACACTTACCAAACAGGTTCTGGTTGGGTCAATGAACATAAAAGGTGGACTTCTGATGGAACAGCCCCTGGAAAAGGACATTGTGATCACCATTCAAACACTTGCTCACAATCCACATTGATTGATACACCCAGCTTCCATGTGTCTAATGCTATTCACACCACATAATTAAATTTTTCACACAACATGCAATTCAAATCATGAATTGTACAGCAGACAAGAAGGTTTGAGCAGGGTGACAGACTTACCCAAATTTGGACCCGTCTTGAGACAGATTTCATGAACCTTCACAGTTTCCCTTAGGCCCCCACAGAGACCCTGTAGTAGTACCTCCAATGCATCCACATGCTGTTGACATAACAAGGGACCCATGAATTGCAAGTAAGTGAGAGATATCTACAATTATTTTTTACTGAGAAAAGTTAGAAAAATTATCAGCTGGAATGCAATGTTTCTGCACTGCACCCTGCACCAATGTGTCCTACTTGTCCCATTCTACTCTCCACTTGGTAATGTATTTTGACCAAGTAGAGAGGAGTGTCACAATGATGCATGAGACATTTTTATGGTGAAACTTTGGTGCAGGTGCAGATGCAGGAACATAGCATTACAGCACATTACAAACCCACTGATGAACAATAACAGCTTCTGCTGCTCCAAGTCACAAGTCCAAAGAAATCATCATACTCTCTGAGAATATCCCTACCAAAAAAAAAAAGTAGGATTGCAACAGGTTGCCATTCAAATCACAATAAAGTCCCCATACATAGGAATCACGACAAAAGGATTTCAAGATTGTCCACATAATTGCCATTCAGACAGACAATTATCTACAGACTACATGTTCATTTTCCATCCTATAAACTAGAATCCCAACCAGATAATGACAACAACCAAAAAATAAACTGCAAGAACCAGTTTATTGCTCGAGCAGACAGCAACAACTAGCAAATTATATGGCAGTTGAGAGATCTTGCTCTTGATAATCAAACAATAAGCCCATGAAGAATTGACTGGTAATAGTACTCCACATGACACACTACAAGGATTCACAAAACAAAAATACAGGCGCAAACATGACTAAGGGATTCTGCAAACACCCAAAACAGCAAGAAAAACATGAAATGAGACAGACATTTCACAGTCGGTCATTCACTCATTCAAGAGCACAAGAACAACTAACTGTTCCACATAGTACTAGTAGTGCAGGAGAGGAAGGGGAATGAGAAATCACGAAAGAGTGCATGCCTCTATATAGCACCAAACCCACAGCTGAAACAGGAGGGCCCACATGATCTAGTGGCCTCTCCTCTCATCATCATCCATGCTCATACATCCACAAGAATCAACCTCGAAACAGAAGCTGCAAAAGAACAGAAAAAAGGAAAAAAAAGAAAAAAGAAAAAAAGAAGAAACAGGGGAAGAAGATAAAAAGGAGAGCTTGGCAGGAAAGGTTTAGGGTTACATCAGACCTTGGCTTCTATGATGCCCTGCACCACGCACTCCATGCCGCAGCAGCAGCAGCCGTGTTTGCGAAGAAGTTGAAAAAGAAGAAAGATCTTTCTTCGTAGCCTTTTTTGGTCGATCGTCCACCACCCTAATTGCTCTTTCTTTCTTTCTTTTTTTCTTGGCGCCTTCCCCCCCCCCCCCCCCAACACCCCCCCCCCCCCCCCCGTTTCCCCCCCCAAAAAAGAGGAGAAGGAGGGGGGGCCCGCGCGGGGGGCGGACCAAAAAG
>Ga0116231_10003321_pt1 | contig 33565 bp, 30 predicted proteins | sample S1TSphgellanicum_2_FD_89695 | JGI IMG/M metagenome (GOLD analysis project Ga0116231, IMG submission 89695) | Host-associated microbial communities from peat moss isolated from Minnesota, USA - S1T2_Fd - Sphagnum magellanicum MG | ecosystem: Host-associated > Plants > Peat moss > Unclassified... | reverse complement strand
GTGGCTCACCCCGCGGCGACGCGCTGCGCTAGCTGAGGGCTACGCGCCTCGCCGCTCGAAGACCGTGAAAAAGGGGTCCCTTTTCGGCGCCCATAGGGGGTCCCTTTTGCGCGCCGTTTGACAGCGTTGGCAAAAGTGGGCGAATAGATGCCCCGCTCCCCCTCGAGCCCTTGCTGCTTGGCCCAAGTCTGGAGAATAGCCACCGCGCCGTGGAATCCGAATTCTGGTTCGGGGAGAAACTCGCGCAGAGCCTCCGAGGCAGCGGAGCCGCCAAGCGCGATAAAGGCGTCCCGGTACTGGTACGTGTGGCCGGTCCTTGCTTCGTGAAGCGTGTTGCTGTCATTGGGCCTTGATCCCGCGACTGCCGCTCGCGCCGCTGCCCACACCGCCAGATCGCGGCGAAGAAGCTCAACGAGCGTGGGCAGCAGCGTCTCGCTAGGGAACCTTGTGAAGGCCCAAGCCAGTTCGCCTGCCGAGGACCGATTGAACGGCTCGGTCGCGAGAAGCGTCTGGCCCCATTTCTTCAGGAGTGCGGTCAACGCCGTCTTTTGAGGTTCAGGGACCTGTTGGGTTTCCCGGGCATCACTGCGCCCATGAACATGGACGATGTGAGCGAGATGGTAGATCGCGCCCGGATCGGTCTCGTCGGGCCGCGCAAGTATGGCATCGGCAAGTGGTGCCGGCCTCGTTAAGCCAAGGATGTCACGGACCAAGTTCAGCCTGGTCTGGTCCGATTTCGAGAAAGCTCGGTGGTCGAGGCCCCATTTGGTGTGCAGCGCGATGCTCTCGTCTATCAGCTTGCCGATCGTGATAGGGCCAATGACGTTGGCGGCCGCTTTGGCGAATTCCTCGCTTTTCGCCGCTCCCATCACTGCATCAACAAACGGGCCGTCCTCGGCGACGAGATCGCTCGCCATAATATATCGGGAAGAGCGAAACGGAAGGCTGAGACCGGCCGACAGTCGGGAAACCATGGCTGCGCTGACGACCTTTGGATGAATCTCAAAGGCCTCGTGGATGAGGTTGCTCTCGCGTTGTCCGCGCGCGTCAAACTCTGGGCTCGTCAGCAGCGGAGTGAGCTGCGCCGCTTCCGGCCTTAGCTCTTCATCGTGAAGGAGCCAGTAGAGGCGCCGGCTCAGGTCTGGCTCCGCATCGCGCAGCGACCGCCGATCCGCCTTCAACCGGGTGTCTATTTCTGGATCGGTCGACTCCTCCGGAAACCCTTTCTCGGCGATGGAAGCCCAGAGCTCATTGTCGCCAGACCGTAGGACGCGCGCCGCAAACCGATCGGCTCGCCGAAACGCGAGCGCCTCAACGACGGTGTGTTTGATGTCATTACTTGGCTCGGCAACCGCCAGATTGGTCACCAGCTCCAATCCCCCAAAATCCACTCGCGTGGCAAAGTCGGAAAGCAGCTGGCCACGCCGCTCCATGGAAATCGCGGCAAGACGTTTTTCAATCTGATCGCCGAGCACGGTCATCCTCAGCTCGGACGGAGCTAGGATCGACTGCAGATTTGCGCGGTCTCCTTCCTTGGCGAGCACCGACCACACCAAATCAGCGAACTCTGGTCGCCCGGTCCGCAACATAAAGAGGAAAGCGCGGTCTTCCTCTCCGGGTTCGTGCCAGCTTCCGCAGTAGGATTTGACCCGATCAGAAATGATCCTCCAGACTTCTTCGGAGCCTCGGGAGATCATCGTCGCCCCGAGCATGGGGTCGATTTCCAGCGCCAAGAGAATAGCGGCAGCCACACTCTGTTGCGCCGCCACGTCGCCGCGGGCCATTCGCTCAACGGCGAACAGTATGGATTCTTCCCACGCCGGCCTATCTAAAATGTCGACGCGAAGGTGACGCGTCGCCTCGGCATTGCCGGCGGTCGACTGCAGCATCGTCCGCTCAACACCCGCGGCGGCGAACCACTCCTGAATCTGTTGGTGTTGAAACGAAACGTCGGCCCCATCGTGGGGCCTCACAAGCACATGATGGCCAACGAGGGTGTCCAGCGCGAACATGGGCTCGATGGGCTGAGTCAATTGCCCATTTGCGCGAAGGTCAGCCACGGTCTCCGACACGACGGTTCGGGCGCGACCTTCAGCAACGCTGGTGTTGGCGACGGCCGTCATTTCCACGGCAAGGGAGGTGAGGATTGTGCTGGCGCCACCAAAAAGGCGGCTGCGTAAAACCGTGGCGTTGCGCGGGTCTTGGTCGTGCTCTTCGACAAACTGACGGAGTACCTGCTCCTTGGTCGTGGGAAACGCGCTGCTCGACGAGCGGCTCATGAGAACCGTCAGGTAGAGCGGTATTGTTATGAGTTCACGCACGCCCGGCGTTCGTCGAGCTTGGTCTAGGAGTTTTTCCCCGTCTTCGCCACGTATTCCGACGGCCATAGCCGCCTGTTGTGCCTCCGACAGCGCTTCCAGCTCGAAAAACGTCGCTTCTTCAAGCCGCACAGGGACGGCCTGCCGTCTTGTGCTCATCACGATGCTGAGGATCGGTACTTCGCGCTGAAGCTGATCAAGGTCGAGCCTCAGCCGCTCCTGACTTTCGTGATCTAGCTCATTCCAGCCATCGAGGATAAGGGCCACGCGCCCGACTGATGCACACGCCTCGATTTCTTCGAGTGAAACGTTTGTCCCACGAAATGCTCTCCGCTGCGCCACTGAGGCTAGAACCCGCGACGACTGCCGGGACCACTCGGCGAGGGGCACGAAAACGGGGAACTGCGCTCCAGCGGTTTGGATGGCTTGAGCGAGTTGGAGAAGCGTCGTGGATTTACCGGTTCCGGGCGGAGCGACCAGTACGATTTCCGGATAGCTGATGGAAGCTTCGGCGAGGGCGCGACTATCAAATCGCATCCCATCGCGATCGATCATGCGAACCGTCAGCTCAATAGCGTGCGTTGGCCATCGATGTGAGGTTAGGAAGCCCTTCAGGTCCTCACCGGCCGCGGCGGCGGCGCGAGACCACAGAGCTTCCGGGTCGATAGCAACACTGATCGCCTCAGGCGCGAGTACGCGGGCGCGTTCTAAGACGTCAAAGAGGCGCTCGTGACGACTGACGAATTCGTTCGAGCGTCTTCGGGCCTCTGCTTTCCAGGCGCGGAGTTTTTCGACTGGGTACTCTTTGTCATCGTCATCAACGACGGCGGCGCAAACATTACAAAGCCAGATGCCGTTTGAACTGTGCTTCCGCTGCTGTGGCGTGAGGTTTTCGTCGTACCGTTTTCCACCACGTGCAGCGGCGGTGATGTGTGCGGCCCGCCCTTCCTTTATGACTCCATCGTCATCGCCGAGTTTCGCGCCGATCGTAAAAGCAAGGCAGTTTGGATTGGAGCAGAAAAAGCCTGCTTCTCCTTGCAGAAGAGCAATCGTCTTCAGGCTAAAATTATCTCTGCTTCCGGCCACCCGAACTCCAGATCGACTTCTTAGCGCATTCTCCAAGTGCCAAACGGGTTCGCCGCGGCCCATCCCGCCAATCTACCCGTTGACGGGTGACGCAGCACCCAATTTCTGAGAGCGTAGACCTCGCGCCAATTCGAAGCTGGAAACGAGCATTGCTAATCAATCGCCGCAGCCGCGCGGTATGCCTCTTCTAACGCGGCGAAGGCTTCAGGTGATGCTCGACGAGCTCGCCCCCCGGCTAAACAAAAGCAAAGCGCGGGACCTAGTTGGCCGGCTTGAGAATAAACGCGTCGAGCAAGCGCTGCCGCGGAGATGGAGCTGATCCTCCTCTGGGCTTGTTCGCGCCTCAGCGACGTCGAGGTCGAACCGGATTGGTGGCCGGACGAGAAGCTTTACCGTCTTCACCCAGCCTGCCGGCTCGCCCTCGAACGCCTACCATGATCGGGCGCCCGTCGTGGTGCCGCATGAGCAGAGATGCTTGGGGTCGGCAGCAACGCCGGTAACTACGGGCGATATCGATCGCATAATTAGCCGAAGCTTTAGACCATTTGGGTCATTCGTATCACGTCCCCGACAACGAGCAGCTCGTCAGAGCGTCACGACCAGCTTGGTCGCCGAGACGCCCAGGCGTTGGCGTTCGAGTGCGATGGGGATTTGGGCCAGGCCGGTTCCGACGACCGTGGCGCTTGGCGCGGCGACGAAGCGGGATTGGGCCAGGGCTGTGGGCAGAAACGTCTCGAAGATCATCGGCCCGACCTCATTGGCGATCAGGTCGCTGCCCCAGATGAATTTGGTACGCACGCCGCGGCGGCGCGTCTTCAGCGCCAGCACGATGTTTCCGGCGATCATTCGCGCGACCGCGGGCAAGAGCCGCCGCAGCCGGCCCCGACCGGCGGGTACATCGTCGAACGAGGCGGCCGGCGTCGCCAGCGCGACAAAGCGGTTTCCCTTGCAGGCGCCGACAATATCGATGCACGCCGCCGCCGAACCTTGGCCGATGGCCAGCGCGCCCACGATCTCGCGGCCCTGCAAGGCGGCGACGATGTCGGCGACAACGGTCTTGGACCGATAGTCGAACGCCAGGCGGGCGCCGAGCCGCTGCACATAGGCGAAATTGTGGGGCGAAGCGGTCGCGATCACGTCATAGCCGGCGGCGACGGCGAGCTGGATTGCATTGAGGCCGACGCTCGTCGATCCGCCCCAGACCAGCAGGGTCTCATCCCTAGGCGCAGGCGCCGCCGACGGCGCGTTCATCGCCAGAAAGTCCGTCTGGAACAGGCCGCACGCCGCCGTCGACAGGCCAAGCGGCAGGACAGCGGCGTCTTCGAACGCCATCGCGTCGGGGATCGGCGCGGCCATATGGGCCAGCACGACGGCGTAGTCCTGAAAGGCGCCCTCCGCTGCGCGGTTGCGCCGTTTGTCCGCGCCGGCGGCGTAGCCCAGCACCCGGTCGCCCACTCGAAAGCGGCTGACACCTGAGCCGATCTCGACCACCTCGCCGGCGAGGTCCGAGCCGACGACGAAGGGGTAGGTTATCCAGGGCGTGATAATGTCGCCCATGGTCTGCTGGATACGATCGAAGGGATTGACCGCCACGGCGCGGACGCGGACCACAATCTCGTCAGGCCCCGGCGCGGCATAGGGCGCCGGTCCGATGGTGAAAGGCGCGCGCTTGGCGTTGAGCCAGAGAGCTCTGTTGTCGGCGATGGCGCGAGCTCCTGAGGCGAGGGGCGCCGAGCTTCCGCCGACGCCCCCTTTAGCTAGCCTATCGGGCGTCAGATGTCGCGCCGTTCGGATACGAAGGTGCGCGACTCGCTCCAACGCGCGTCCGTGGACGGGCCGCCATCGATATAGCGCTCATACTCTTCGCTGTAGCGCGCCGTGGCGTGGGCATGGGCTTCGGCTGAGGCGAATGCCTTCAGGTATTGGAACCAGTCGCTCTCCTCCTGATAGACGTGCGTCGCGACGGCGCCCTCCAGGTGGCCGAGCTTGTCCAGGTAGTCTTCGCTGAGGGGATCGAGCGTTTCGAGGGCGGCGAGCTGCATCTTGGCGGCGGCTTGCTCGGTATAGGCGGCGTTGGCGTGGCCGAGCTTGCCCGCTTCGGCGAGCGCCGGATAGATCGTGGCCTCTTCCGCCATGGAGTGACCGTTCAGCAGCACGCCCAGGCGCTTTTGGGCGGCGCGGCGAGCGTGGGCGGTGGTCGCGGCCCGGGTCTTCGCGAACGCGTCTTCGATCTCCTCGTGATGATCGAGAATTTGCGACAGCCAATCTCCCGGCTCGGCGCTGGCGCGCGCTTTTTCACGGGCTTCTTGACGCTTGTCTTCGCTAACGGGCGGGGTGATCGCGGCGATGGCTTTATCGAGGATGGACATGGTGTCTCTCCGTTGCACTGCCGCAAAAACCTGACGGGCTTTGGCTTTGTTCCCTCGTCGGTCCGCGATTTATGGCAGGCCTGTCACGCTCCAGCTTACGCCTGCGCACAACGCAGCTCAGCCAGCGCGCTCGCGAGATCGCTCTGCACGAAGGGCTTCGCAAGACGATTTAGCGACGGATCGAGGCTTTCGACCTCCGCGAAGCCCGAGATGATCAGGGCGCGCGCCTCAGGGACGATGGCCTGAATGGCGTAGGCGAGCTCGACTCCCGTCATGCCGGGCATAAGGTGGTCGGTAATCAGAATATTGGGCGTAAAGCCTCCCTGGACCGCCGAGAGCGCGGCTTCGGATGAGTTCGCCTCGCGCACGTCGAAACCGAGTTCTGTCAGCATTTCAGCGGTGATGGCGCGAATATGCGGTTCGTCGTCGACGAGCAGGACGACGCCGATCTCCGCGCCGCGCAACAGGGAACGCGCCGCGCTCTCTTGCGCAATCGCGGGATCGACGCTCTGGGGCAGCCAGATCGATATATGCGCGCCCGCGCCCGGTTGGCTCTCGATTGTGAGGGCGCCGCCAAGTTGGGACGCCAAACCATGGGCCATAGATAGGCCCAGACCGGTGCCCTGCCCTACGCCCTTGGTGGAGAAGAACGGCTCGATCGCTCTGGCGATGGTCGCTTCGTCCATCCCCTTGCCCGTATCGGAGACGCAGAGGCGCACGTAGTCGCCGGGCTTCAGCCCCACGGGATGCCCCGTCTCGACCGACTCCGCCGTCACCGAAATCGTCAGGTCTCCAGATCCTTCCATGGCGTCGCGCGCGTTCACGGCAAGATTTAAGATCGCCATTTCCAGTTGGTGGCTATCGGCTTTGGCCATCAGCGGCGGATCGGCGATCCGCAGGGTTACGCCAATCGTTGGACCGGTCGCGCTGGCGACGAGATCGGCCATGCCGTTGACCAAGCCGCCGACGTCGATGGGAACCGATTGGAGGGGTTGGCGTCGCGCGAAGGCCAACAGACGATGCACGAGGGTCCGCGCACGCTCGGCCGATTCCAGGGCGCCGTGGATCAAGCGCTGCTCGCGGTCGCCGCCAACCCCACGCCGCACGAGCAGGTCCAGCGCGCCCAGGATAGGGGTCAGCAGATTGTTGAAATCGTGCGCCACCCCGCCGGTAAGCTGCCCCATGGCCTCCAGCTTTTGCGCCTGGACGAGCACCTCCTGCGCCTGGGCCAAGGTCTGCTGGTCCTTGATCCGCTGCGTCACGTCGGTGACGAATTGAAATGCGCCGATCCGCTCCCCGGCGTCGTTGGTCAGGGTGCGGAACTTGATTTCAAGGTCGGCCCGCGCGCGAGCCAGGTCCCCTCGGCTTTGGGTGACCGTAAATTCCTCACCGGCGAACGCGCGCGCCCAGGTCTCGCGCGTGACCGCCTGGAGCTCCGGCTGGTGGGCTAAGACGTCGAGCACGTTGTCGCCAACCTTGGGACGGCGGCCATAAAGGCGTTCAAAGCCATCGACGTTCGCGCGGTTGATGGCGAGAATGCGGTAATCGGTGTCCAGCGCCATCACCATGACGTCGGTCCGCTCAACCAGAGTCGCCAACAGATTCCGCTCGCCGGTGCGCTGTTGCGCCAGGGCTTCCAACTCGTCGCGAGAGCGTTGCATCAGCAGGCGGGCCTGGACGATGTCTTCGATGTCGGTACAGGCGCCGTACCACCGGACGATCTGGCCCTCGGCGTTGCGCTCCGGCTGGCCGCCCGCGAGCACCCAGCGATAATCGCCCGTCCGGCTACGCACCCTGTACTCGCTTTGGAAGGCGCGACCGGCCTCGCAGGCCCGCCGCCAGGCCGCCATTGCGCCGCTCCGGTCGTCTGGATGGACCCACTCGATCCAAGCCTCGCCATCGCAGGACCCGATGGGGGCGCCCGTGTAGGCGTACCAGCGCGCGTTATGGTAGTCGCTGGCGCCGTCCGCGGTTGCGGACCAGACAAACTGCGGCATGGAATCGGCGAGCAATCGGAATCTGGCTTCGCTCTTGGCGACGGCGTGCTCTGCCTTCAGTTGAAGCGAGATATCGGTATTGACGCCATACCAGTTGGCGACCGCGCCCTCAGCATCGAAGGCGGGGCTGATCCGCGTCAGGAAGGGCCGCAGGACGCCGTCGGCGCCCCGGATCGAAAACACCATTTCGAAAGGCTCGGCCGCCGAAATCGCCGCCCTCCATTGCTCCAGGATATCTGGAAGAGCTGTCAGGTCATGGACCGATTGCCACCCCCATCCCTCCATGTCCGAGGCGGTCGTACCTGTGTATTCATACCAACGTTTATTATACCAAATGATATAGCCGGTCTGGTCGGCAATCCAGCAAAGCGTTGGTATATGATCGGCAAGTTTGCGAAATTCGCTATCGGGGATCGGTGAGCCCAACGCATTTGTATTAGGCCTGACTTCACCGACCATTTTTACTATCCTTGACCGACGGTGTAACAGCCCAGCATAATCTGGACCGAAATTCCGCACGCGCTGGGTCCGCCGAACGCAATACCACTGGCACTGTATCTAAACAGTCGGGCTCGCCGGCTGTCTAGTCCAGGGGCGTTGTGCGGCGATCGCCTGCGCCTGCGCGCTCGGTCAGGTAGAAGCTAACGGCCAAAAGCGGCAGGGCGAGGCCGACCCACATCGTCAAGGACCAGCCGCCCTCTGCAAAAGCCCAGCCGCCCAGCGCCGAACAGGCCGCGCCGCCGGCGAAGAAGGTGGCCATGTAGAGGCCGTTGAGGCGGCTGCGGGTTTCGTCGCCGAGCATGAAGATGGCGCGCTGGCCCAGCACCAGATTTGCGGTGACGCCGAAATCGAGCAGAATCGCCGTGGCTGTCAGGGCGAGGACACCTAGGGTCTTGGTGTGAAGGGGTCCTACGCCAAGGCCAAGGCGCCCAAGCAGGAAGGCCGCGGCCACCGCGATCATGGCGAGGCCGGTGGCGGGCCGGGTCCAGCCGCGGTCGGCGAGGCGGCCGGCGATCGGGGCCGAGACCGCGCCGGCGACGCCCGCCAGGGCGAACAGCGCGATACCCGCCTGAGACAGGTGAAACACCTGGGCCAGCTGCAGCGGCGCGGTCGTCCAAAACAGGCTGAAGGCGCCGAACAGGGCGGCGTGATAGAGCGCGCGACGCTGGAGCACGGGCGTCCTCAGAGCCAGGCTCGCCATCGAGCGCAGCAGCGCCAGGTAGCTCAGCCTTATGGTCGGCCGGCGGCGCGGCAGCGCCAGGCGCAGGACGACGCAGAGGGCGATCATCAGCGCGGCCGAGATCCAGAACACGGCGTGCCAAGTGCTCGCGTAGGTAATAATGCTGGCGGCTGGCCGCGCCAGCATGATGCCGAGCATGAGGCCGCTCATGACCTCCCCGACCGCCCGGCCGCGCTGGGCCGGCGGCGCGAGGTGGGCTGCGAGGGGTACGAGGATCTGGACGGCCACCGAGCCCAGCCCGATCACAAAGGTCGCGGCAAGGAAGGTCGCTGCGCGATGCGACAGGGCCGCGACCACCAGAGCGACGGTCGCGAGCGCCGTGGCGCTGAGGATCAGGCGCCGGTTTTCCAACAGGTCGCCGAGCGGAACCAGGAGCAGCAAGCCGAGCGCGTAGCCGATCTGGGTCATGGTCACCACCAGACCGGCGCTCTGCGGCGACAGCCCCAGGGCGACGCTGATCGGACCCGCAAGGGGTTGGGGGTAATAGACATTGGCCACGATCAGCCCGGCCGCCCCGGCCAGCAACAGGATTAAGCCGGCCGATAGCGCAGCCGGCGCCTCCCGGTCCATGGCGGCCTCGTTCTCGGAGACCTCTTCGATGGAGATTACCTTACTCACGCGGCCTCTCCTTCGGATAGGCGCTCTATTCGGCCGCCAGCAGCTCCTGGGGCACATACTTTTCGCGCAGCGTCACCAGCTCTTCGGCGGCTGTGGGATGTAGGGCGCACGTTGCGTCCCACTGCGGCTTGGTCAAGCCAGCCTTGACCGCGATGGCGGCCATCTGGATCATTTCAGCGCTATCGGCGCCGACGATGTGGCAGCCGAGCACCCGCTGGGTCTCGCCACAGACCACCAGCTTCATCAGCATACGGTCGCTGTCGCCGGCGAAGCTGGTGCGCATCGGCTTGAAGCGCGTGCGGTAGATATCGACCGACTTGAACCGATGCCGCGCCTCGGACTCGCTCAAGCCCACCGTACCCACAGGCGGCTGGGAGAAGACGGCGGTGGCGACATCGGCATGGTCGAATTTGGTCGGCCGGCCCATGAACTCGGTTTCGGCGAAGGCGGCGCCTTCACGGATAGCCACAGGCGTAAGATTGATGCGATCGGTGACGTCGCCTACGGCCCAGATATTGGCCGCGCTGGTCTTGGAGTAGTCGTCCACGGCGATCGCGCCCTTTGCGTTCAGGCGCACGCCGACGGCGTCGAGGTTCAGCCCCTCCACATAGGGCTCGCGACCCGTGGCGAACATCACCTGGTCGGACTCAATCTTCAGATTGTCGAGCAGATGGCTGATCAGCCCGTTTGGCCCGCGCTCGATCCGGGTGTGCTGGCAGGCGAGCGTCACCTTCAGCCCGCGCGCCGCCAACTCCTCCGCCAGGTGGGCGCGAACGTCCTCGTCGAAGCCGCGCAAAAGATTGGCGCCGCGATAAACCAGGGTGGTGTCTACGCCTAGGCCGTGGAAGATGCCTGCGAACTCCACGGCGATATAGCCGCCGCCCACGATGACGATCCGTTCGGGCAGGCTCTCCAGGTGAAAGGCCTGGTCCGAGCTGATGGCGTGCTCGATCCCCTCTAACGCGGGCATAACCGGCCGCCCGCCGGTGGCGATCAAGATCTTGTCGGCGGCGATCGTCTTGTCCTGCCCGACCAGCTCCAGGGTGTGGGCGTCGACGAAGACCGCCTTGGCCCGGAAAATATCCACACCCGCCTTCTCCAGGTTGGTGGTGTAGATGCCCGACAGGCGCGCAATCTCGCGGTCCTTGGCCGCCAGAAACGTGGGCCAGTCGAACACGGGCTTGTCCACCGTCCAGCCATAGCCTTTGGCGGTTTCGAACTGCCGGGCGAAGTCCGAGGCGTAGACCATCAGCTTCTTGGGCACACAGCCGCGGATGACGCAGGTGCCCCCAACCCTATATTCCTCAGCCACCGCGACCCGCGCGCCGGCCATCGCCGCCATGCGCGCCGCGCGCACGCCGCCCGAGCCTGCGCCAATGACAAAGAGGTCGTAGTCGTAAGGGGAGGCCATGCTTGATAATCCTGAACGGGGGCGTCGCCACCGGTTGGCCGTAAATAGCGTCTTAAATGACAGACGCAAAATCGATGGAGCAGTGCGGATGGGATTAGATCGGCGGTTTCCGACAGGCTTGGCGACGGCGTTGAGCGTCGCGATCTCAGCCTCGGCTTGGGTGACGTGCGCGCAGGCGCAGAGCCAGGGTCAGCCGCCTCCCATCGCGGGCCAGCCGCCGCCGCTTTCCGCCCTGCCCTATATCCTGCGGCTTCAGCCCGATCAGCGCGAGGCCTGGCGCGCCTACAACGACGCCATCGCCCAGGACCGGGCCAGCCATCAAAACCCCATGGATATGGCGGAACGGCTGAACGTGATGCAGACACCGGAGCGTCTGGACGCCATGGTCGATCAGATGAAATCGGACGAAGCCGCTTTCCAGCGCCGAGCGGCGGCGACCAAAGCCTTTTACGCCGTGCTCACGCCCGATCAGAAACAGACCTTCGACAGGATTACACGTCTGCCGACCGCGCCGCCCCAGACCCCGCCATCGTCCCAATACCGACCGCCGCAATCCACCCTGCCCCAGCCGGCAAACCCCCAGACTCTGCCGCCGCCGAGCGGCGCGGCAGCTAACCCAGGCTGATCGCGCCGATCGGCCTGCGGCTGTAGCGGAACAGGGCCTCGTCTTCGCGCCACACATCGACCTGGGCCGCGGAGCGATGGGCGGCGAGCACGCCCGGTAGCACCGAAAGCGCCTGACGCTCGATCCTGCAATCGTGCGTCTCAGACGCCAACTGAACGCCTGAGTCATCAAGAAGATGGAACGTATACCGGGCCATGCCTGATCTCCTTTACACAAGGCATGAAAGAGCAAATCGCCAGCAACCTCGATGACTTATGGACGAAGGGCCTCAGTTATCCACAGGTTGCCTAACGATTGACGATCTGCATGGGCCTGCGCTCAAATCCTGGGCGTTACGCGCTAACGCTCTCGATCAGCCAAGATAGTCCCGTTTGCCGATCTCCACCCCGTTGTGCCGCAGGATCGCGTAGGCGGTGGTGACGTGAAAGAAGAAGTTCGGGATGACGAAGTGCAGAAGGAAGGCTTGACCGACGAAGTGCAGCTCCCCGCTGCGCATCTTGAACGCGATGGGGCGATCTTCGCTGCCATCGACCTGATCGGGCGACACGCTTTCCAGAAACGCGACCGTTTTGGCGATCCGCGCCTCAAGCTGCTCGAACGTCGTTTCGTCGTCGGGATAGGATGGAATGTCCAGCCCAGCCAGGCGTGCAATGCCGCCCTTCGCGCCGTCGGCTGCAATTTGAACCTGGCGGACCAGGGGAAACTGATCGGGCGCCAGACGCGCATTGAGGAGGACGGATGGATCGATCTTGCGGGTTTCGGCGAACGTCGCCGCTGTCTTCAAGATCGCGGTCAGCGCGGTGAGCTGACGCACGAATATGGGCGTGCTGGCCTGGTACATAGAGAGGGTCATCGAGGTCGGGGTCCTGAGCGCAGATATGACGCTATGAAGCGCCCTTAGATCGACCCTAGCAGCCCGGGGCAAACGTTTATATCGGCGATGCGGGCTCGATCCTCAAAACACGCGCCGTCCGCTCGCGATAAAAGCCCGAATAGCCCTCCTGCACCGCTCCCTGTGTCAGGCGGCGGACACGGCAAAACTAAAGCCCACAACCGACCGAACCGTCATTTTTCGTGAGCGGACCCAAACAAAGCGGCCCTATTTGAGTTGCGCCCTTGATCAAAAAAAGATTAAAAATAGAGCATTGGCATATAGCAATCGAGCCATTATCAACCTAAAATTCGGCACGACTCTTAATATTTTAAGAATTAGACCGTTTTTTCACCGCATTAATTTTAGATGCGCCGCAGATATCGCTTATTATACGGCTCCAATTCGAATTATATACTATTTTTATTCGCCATTAAATCGCGCCAAAACACCGCGCTTATAGAGATTCCTTAAGGTTTTTCATATATTTTATCGTGATAATATTGCACGTTTAGGTGGTTAAATGAATGCTGCCATGACATTGGCTCATCAGGCCGCGCCGCTAAAGGACTTCGGCGCGACGCAGTCAAACTGCATCGTCGTTTCCCCTCGGGAAGAGCCAAGCGAATTCGTTCAGCTGGCCAAGGAGGCGTTGCCAGACGAACGCGTCACGACCTGCAGAAGTGCACAAGATGCGCTGCTGCAAAGCGGCCAGCTGAAGCTGTCGGGACATGGCGTCTCCATGTGCATCTTGGACTTCCGTGGCCTGCCCGCCACCGAACTCGCCTTACAAATTCAGCACTTTCGGCGGGAAGACAGCCGAACCTATCTCGTCGTTGTCGTAGAACGCCACGAAACGAGTTCGTTGATGGCGTCGCTACAGGTCGAAAGCTCGCCCGAACGACTGACATTTCTTACATCGCCGCTCAGCAGACGCCATGCCGCCGACACGATTTCAGCTCTGGCGGAACTCGCAAAGATTGAGACCACAGCAGCGCGCATCATTCGGGATAGAGAGGGGCAAATCCGTAGCCTTCAGCTGCAAAATGACGAGCAGCGCGCTCACCTCGATAGAACCGCGCACGACATCAGACACGACGGCTTAACCGGCGCCTTAAATCGCACAGGCTTTGTTGAAGAGCTAACACAAAGACTTTCACGCAATCATCAGGATCAGATCATTCTGATGGTCGATCTAGATAGATTTAAGACGGTCAATGACACTTTAGGTCACTTTGCGGGCGATGAGCTGATCAAAAAGATTTGCAGCAATATTTCCGCCATTATCCCGAGCGGCGCTGTACTCGCGCGCCTTGGGGGCGATGAGTTCGGCATCCTGATTGAATCGACGTCTGAATTCGGCGTCCAAGAGCTTTGTCTTAAGGTTCAAAAAACATGCAATCGGTGTCGCATTATCGCCGGGCATGAAGTCCAGGTGACCGCCTCAATCGGCGTGGCAAGCCAGAGCGGCGGTTTCGGTGAACTGGAACTCATGCGACAGGCCGACCTCGCGCTGCATGCCGCTAAGCGCACGGGCCGGAACCAGATACGGGTATTTGACGCGGAGCTGGACAAGGCGCGGCAACATAGATTGTCTATCGAAAATGGTATCGAGCGCGGCTTGGTATCCGGCCAATTCCAACTCGCCTATCAGCCCATCGTCTCCGTTCACAACCGCCAGCTTGTGAACTTCGAAGCTTTAGTCCGCTGGAATAGACCCGACCACGGCGAAATTCTGCCCAGCGAGTTCATTCCAATTGCCGAGGAAACGGGGCTGATCCTGGATCTCGGCGACTGGATCGCGCGGCAGGCCCTGAAGGATTGCCGACGGTGGAACTTTCCTGGCGTCTCGATCAACCTTTCGGTTCGGCAGTTTCTAAGGCACAACGTCGGGGAAAGGCTTTTGCGCTACGCGGCCGACGCCGACGTAGATCCGTCGCGAATTCAGATTGAATTGACGGAGACCGCGATCATCGACGACGTGGACCGCGCGGCTCATATCCTGCGCACCCTTAGAGAGGCCGGCGTCCGGGTGGCGCTGGACGACTTCGGAACGGGCTACAGCAGTCTTGTCTACTTAAATCAATTCGCTCTGGACTGCATAAAGATCGACAAGTCTTTTGTCGACAATATCACGCGGGATCGCCAATCCGCCATGATCGTGGCCTCGGTCGCCAAGCTTGCGATTTCTCTTGGCTTACAAGTGATTGCCGAAGGCGTCGAAACCGACGAGCAGAGCCGCGTGCTGCTCGCCTGTGGTTGCGAGCTTCAACAGGGCTATTTCTTTGGAAAGCCCACCAACGCGCGAGACCTGAGCGTCTACTTCGAATAACGCCGCCGTCCGTAACGCGGCCGAGACTGTTCAGGTCGCCGTTTGCGGGAAAAGGATTCTGTTGTTAGGCCGAGGGCGGAGATAAAACTCGAAAGCGTCGGGCCTGTCCTGAAAGAAGGCGCCAATATAAAAGGCGGCCATCTTCTCCAGATAGTGGGCGTTGGCCAAAGCGCCGGCGTCGGCGAAATGAAAGCCGGCGTCGGTCACTAGGCGTTCGGCGATGGCCTTGGCGTCTGGATCGTCGCTCGCGACGGCGATGCTGATCGGCCCATCCACGACGCTGGGGTCCGCCATGATGCGGAAGTTGGTGGTGTTGAACGCCTTGGCGACAGCGGCGCCGGGCGCCCAGGTCTGGATCAGTTCCGCCGCCGAGTGGGGCACATCGACCTCGAATTCCAGGCCGTTTTCGTAGCGCAGCGGATTGGTGGCGTCCAAGACGACCTTGCCCGTCAGGTCGCCCAGGCTCTGCAGCGCCTCGCGCGCGCCGGCCCAGGGGACCGCGAACAGAATGACCCGCGCCGCATGGGCCGCACCTTCGGGAGACAGAAGGCGAGCGCCAGGGCCGCTGGCCGCGACGATGTCCGCCAGCCCCTCACGGTTACGATCGCGCGCGCCATAGACGACCGGCCAGCCCGCCTGTCCCCAACGCCTGCCGAGCGGCGCGCCCACGCGGCCCGGTCCGATCACCGCGATCGGTTCCTTAGCCACCATGGCGGTCCTCCTCATGGATGATGACGGGCCGAATGCTCGACCTCAGCCCGATAGCCCCGCCAGTTTACGATAACTCGGCCTCGCCCAAGCAAATGCGGCGAACCCCAAAACCCCTGTAATAACAAAAACAACCGTGAGGGCCTTGCCAACGCCATGCGCCGCGCCAAACACATGATCGGACAGAAGTCCCACAGACAGCGGCCCGACCGAGACGGCGATCAGGCCGGACGACAGGCTGAAGATGGCGACCACCTGGCCCCTCAAGGTATTGGGCGTAATGCGATTGAGGGCCGTCAGGGAGGACACTGCGGCGCAGTTGGTCGATAGGCTGAGGACACAATACAAGATCACGGCCAGCAGCGCGGTTGGCGCCAGAGCGGCTGCGACGCCTGCCACGGTGAACAGCACAACGCCGCCGAGGGCGACCAGAATCGCGGCGTCGGCACGGCCGCGCTTATCCAGCCACGCCGCGATCCAGCCGCTACCGAGGCAACTCACAATCCCACAGGGCACGCCGAACGTTCCCAACAGGCGCCCGATTTCCACGGCGGACATGGCGTGTTCGCGAATGAGATAGGTTGGGAACCAGGCGACGAGCGCGTAGATCGCGGTGAAGTTCAAGACCGTGCCGGCGATGACCCCGAAATAGGCCACCTTGGCCTTAGACAGCTGCCGGGCCAGGGGCGCCAGAGCACCGCCCGACGTCGGCGCGGGCAGCTCCCGCCGGACAGGTTCCTTTACGGTCAAGGCGAAGACGGCGCCCACGAGCAGGCCGGGCGCGCCGAGGAGCAGAAAGACGATCTTCCACGCAGAAAGCCCACCAAACACGTGTGGAAGGGCGATCCGAAGATGATTGGCCCAACCGATGGCGCCGGCGACCAACAGAAAGGCCATCCCCGAGCCGATTGACGTGCCTACCGCATAGACGCCGTACGCCTTGGACCGTTCCTTGGGCGGAAAATAGTCGGCGATCATCGAAGCGCCCGAGGGATTGAGCGTCGCCTCGCCCGCGCCGACGCCAAGGCGCGACAGAAACAGGCCGGAAAAGCCGCTGGATAGGCCGCAAGCGACGGTCGCCAAGCTCCAAACCACAATGCCGCCCGAGATCACAGCCCGGCGGTTGAAGCGATCCGCCAAGAGGCCAAGCGGCAAGCCGAGCAGGCTATAGAACACCGCGAACGCCAAGCCCTGCAGCAGACCCATCTGGCTATCGGAGATATGCAGCTCCGCTTCGATCGGCTGGACCAGCAGCCCGAGGCCCGTGCGATCCACAATCGAAAAGGCATAGGCCAGCATCAGGACGGCGACGACATACCAGGCGTAAGGCCGCGACGGCCAAGTCCGCTCTGCCGTGGACGGGATCGGCGTCGAAACGGTCACAGATCGAGCCAAAACGCCTCGCTTTACATATGGAGGGGAGGCGGCCCAGGCGCGCCCCGACAACAAGATGATCGTTTTTGGAATGTTCAGCCGACGCAAGAGCGCCGATCGAAGTTGAGCGAGATTCGGTCAGCCGGCCAGGCCTGTCCACTTATCTATTGAAGGGGGGCGCGGCGGAGGCACAGACCATAGGCGCGTCCGCAAAGCTTGAGTTGGAGCCCCGACATGGACCTCACGCGCCGCCGCCTCGGTCTTGTCGCCGCCGCGGCGGCCTTCTCCGCGACGTCCGCTTCAGCCCACCCGCCTGGCGGCATTGGCGCCAAAAACGCGTTGGACGTCGTCGTCTTGGGCGCAGGCGTCGCCGGGCTAAACACCGCCTGGCTGCTGGAACGCGAGGGGCTGAAGGTTTGCGTGTTGGAAGGGCGGTCCCGCGTCGGGGGTCGTGTCCATACCCTGCTGGATCAGCCCGGTGTCCCCGAAATGGGCTTCAACGCCATGGGCGCCGGCTATGGGCGCGGGATCGACGCCGCGAGACGGGCCGGTGTAGAGCTTTACGATGTCGCCGCTCGCTTCCGGAAGAGCTATACCCAGGAACTGGTGCTGGACGGTCGGATTTTAACGCGGGCGCAGTGGGCCAGGAGCCCGGACAACCCGTTCCCGGCGTCGCAGAAAAGCCTCATGCCCTGGGAGATTGCGGGCAAGCTGCTGCACGATCGCAATCCTCTGACGGACTGGTCGCAGTGGACCAACCCGAAGAACGCCGCGCTCGACATCTCGCTTCACGACTTTCTGAGGGCGCAAGGGCTGAGCGATCCAGCCATTCACTTGGCCGTCGACACCTCGCCCTATTACGGCACATCGTCCTACGACCTCTCCGCGCTCATGTCTGAGTTCGCCGACGGGTGGACGAAGACCCAGGTCGGCGCGGCGCCGGCGTCTTATGCGGTGCGCGGGGGGAATGAGCTGTTGCCCCGGGCCATGGCGAGGTTGCTCAAGGGCGATGTCCTTCTGAACCGCGAAGTCATCGGTATCGCGAGCGATGCAACCGGTGTGACGGTGACCTGCGCCACCGGCGAGACCTTCCGCGCCAAGCGCGTCGTCTGCGCCCTGCCCTTCTCCACCCTTCGCCGGGTGAAGATCGAGCCGGGCCTCACGGGCCCCCAGGCGCGAGCGGTCCAGAGCCTGCCCTATCAATCCATCGCCAATATCTTCCTGACAGTCCGTTCGCCCTTCTGGGAGGTGGACAAGCTGTCGCCGTCGATGTGGACCAATGGAGTCGCCGGGGCTGTGATCGCCCAAAGGTTTGGCGAAACCGATGACGAGGTGACGGGCCTGTTGGTGGAGGCGCGGGGCGAGCTGGCGAACTACTGGGATCGGTTGGGGCCGGACCAGACGACCCAAAGGGTGATCGATGCAATCGAGACCGCACGCCCCGCCGCCAGGGGCCAGCTGGTCGGCGCCGCCTATTTCTCCTGGGCGAGAGAGCCGTTCCACGCCGGCGACTGGGCCTATTTCGCGCCCGGACAGATCACGGCCTTCGCAAATGAGATGTCCCTGCCCGCCGGCCGCGTGCATTTCTGTGGCGAGCACACCGCGGTCGCAAACCGCGGCCTGGAGGGCGCTTTTGAGTCGTCGGAGCGGGTGGCTGTCGAGGTGCTGAGCGCTTAAGCGTGACCCGGATGAGCGCCGGTCTCTCGTGGTGCGGACAGTCTCAAATTCTGGGAGGCTATCGCAACCGCAAGGCCTTAAGAGCTCGTGGCGAGATCGCGTAGAGGCGCACGTTAATGTCGTTGTCTAAGGGAAAGCTCCGCACGGGCGACGCCCACCTGTGGCTCGACCATGAAGGCGGCGACCCTCGGTTCTTCGCTTTTCTACAGATGCGCGCCCGCGACTGGCTGCGGGTCGGGATCATGATGGAGCGACAAGGCCAGTTCGATGGGGCGCAGGTGCTGCCCGCCGCCTGGATCAAGGCCATCACGACGCCATCGGCGCTCAATCCCAACTACGGGATACAGGTCTGGATCGGCGCGCCCTGGAACCGCTAGCGGTCCTACGGTCCGCGCAATCCGATCAAGATGTCGAATATAGAGCCCTATCGCGCATCCGACCTCGTCTTCTTCGACGGCTTCGGCGGTGAGCGCGTCTATATCGCGCCCTCGCTCGATCTCGTGATCGTGCGCATCGGCGAGGCGAGCTTGGCTTTCGACGACAGCATTATCCCCAACGATATCATCGCCGGGATGAAGCCGCCTGCCTCGTAACGCCGGTGTTCAGCGCCGCGCTCGTGGCGCTTCTCGATTTGACCGCCTTCAGGCAGATCATGGTCGTCGAGCGTTGCAGACCGGGCATCAGCGAGATGCTGAAGCGCAGCAGATCGTCCAGGTCGTCGACATCGCGACAGACCAGTTTCAACATATAATCCGCTTCGCCGGCGGTCGTATAGCATTCCAGGATCGAGGGGTTCTGCAGAACGGCAGCCTCGAACGCGGCGCGGCGTGAGAAATCGATCATCACCTGAACGAAGGCGAACACGCCGAGCCCAATCGCCTTGGGATCGATATCCGCCGTATAGCCTCGGATCACGCCCGCCGCCTCAAGCGCCTGAACGCGCATCCAGCAGGGGGTCTTCGACAGGCCGACGCTATCGGCTAGCCCGGAAAAGGACTGCCGACCATCGCCTTCCAGCGAGGCGATAATAGCGAGATCGAGCTGGTCCATAGATAATCTCATGAGGCGAGAAAGAACGTTCGTTCTGCCATAACGCCCCAATCGAGGAAATATGGAACAATGTTCGCGGCGATCCAGGCTAAGGTCGCAGCTATGGACACACCGTCATCTTCGGTCATGACGCCGCAAGCCGGGCCGACCTACGCCAGCTATCTGAGACTCGACCGCGTCCTGGACGCCCAGTCGCCGCTGTCGGACTCCCATGACGAACTCCTGTTCATCGTCATCCACCAGGCGTCGGAGCTCTGGATCAAACTCTGCCTGCACGAGCTCCGGGCCGCGCGAACGGCCATCTCAGCCGATCGGCTCGCGCCCGCGCTGAAGATGATGACGCGGGTGTCGCGCGTGCAGGAACAGCTCATCCAGTCATGGGGCGTATTAGCGACGATCACGCCGTCGGACTATTCGGCCATGCGCACCGCGCTCGGCTCCAGCTCGGGCTTTCAGTCGCATCAGTATCGGCTGATGGAGTTCATGATGGGCAATAAGAACGCCCGCATGATTGACGTCCATCGAGGCGCACCCGCCCTGCAGGCGATGCTTTCAGAGGAGTTGGTCCGGCCGAGCCTTTACGACGAAGCCATCGCGCTGCTCGCCCGGCGCGGGTTCGCCGTCCCCAAAGAAGCCTATACGCGCGACTTCACCCAGGCCTACAGCCCCAGCCCAGCGGTCGAAGCCGCCTGGGCCGAGGTCTATCGCCGGCCGGACGTCTATTGGGATCTCTATGAACTCGCCGAAAAACTGGTCGATCTGGAATATCGCTTCCAGCTTTGGCGCTTCGGCCACCTGAAAGCGATTGAGCGAGTCATTGGTTTCAAGCGCGGCACGGGGGGAAGCAGCGGCGCCCCCTATCTGGCCTCGGTGCTGGAGCAGGTGTTCTTTCCCGAGCTGCTCGACGTCAGAAAGGTGCTGTGATGTCGGCGCTGAAGCCTCATCCTATCTCGGAGCCGCTTATCTCCGCACCGCCGCCCGATGTCCTGGCCGCCGACGCCAACGACCCGCTGGCAGGCTTCCGGTCCAGGTTCAGACTGCCGCAGGGCCTGATCTATCTGGACGGCAATTCGCTCGGCGCCCTGCCCGTCGCTACGCCGGATCGACTGGCCCGCGCCGCGGAACAGGAATGGGGCGAGAGCCTGATCACCAGCTGGAACGTGCACGACTGGATCGGCGCGCCACGTCGGGTGGGCGACAAGATCGCACGTCTGGTCGGCGCGTCGGCGGGTGAGGTGATTGTGGCCGACTCCACCTCGGTCAACCTGTTCAAGCTGCTCGCCGCGGCCGTGCGCCACCAGACGGGCCGCCCCGTGATCTTGTCCGAATCCGGCAATTTTCCGACCGATCTTTATATGGCCCAGGGCCTCACCGAGATTGCGCCGGACCGCCGCCTCAAGACCGTCCCCGCCGACGAGATCGTCGCCGCCATCGACGACGACACCGCCGTCGTCATGCTGACCCACGTCCACTACAAGACCGGCCGTAAACTCGACATGGCCGCCATCACCGCCGCCGCCCACGCTAAGGGCGCGCTGGTGCTTTGGGATCTCAGTCACAGCGTGGGCGCCGTCGAGGTCGGGCTGAACCGCTGTAACGCAGATCTGGCGGTCGGTTGCGGCTATAAGTACCTGAACGGGGGACCGGGCGCGCCGGCCTTTCTGTTTGTCGCCGAGCGGCTTCAGGGCGCGCTCGCCTCCCCGCTTTCGGGATGGATGGGCCATGCCCAGCCCTTTGCTTTCGACGACGACTATCGGCCGGCCCCAGGCATAGACCGGTTCGCCTGCGGTACGCCGCCAATGCTGAGCCTCTTGGCGCTGGAGCAGGGCGTCGATCTGATGCTGGAGGCCGACCCGGCCCTGCTCGCCGCCAAGGCCGAAGGGCTCAGCGAGCAATTTATAGAGGCGGTCCTGTCGCGCTGTTCGGGGCTGGGCTTGACGCTAGCCAGTCCACGCGCCTTCGCCGATCGTGGCAGCCACGTCTCGTTCGCCTTTCACGACGCCTACGCGCTTTGCCGCGCCCTGATCGACCGCGGCGTTATTGGCGACTTCCGCGCGCCCGACGTCGTCCGGTTCGGGTTCACGCCGCTCTACAACCGGTTTGTCGATGTCTGGGCCGCCGGGGAGATCCTTGCCGACATCTTGCTCAGCAAGGCTTGGGATCGTCCCGACTACCGCCTTAAGGCGCGCGTAACTTGAACCGTCCCTCCAATCCATGACGAGAGCCCGCTCATGAACGCCATCGACATGCAGCCCCCCTCCCCGGTCGAGGCCGCTTTGGCGCACTTCCCACGCGCCGACGGGTCTCGCACGCCCTATGGCGTCTTCACCTCGCCGGAAATCTACGCGCTCGAGCAGGAGCGCATCTTCCGCGGCCCCACCTGGAGCTTTTTAGGCCTGGAAGCGGAGATTAAGGCGCCCGGCGATTTCAAGAGCACCTTTATCGGCGACACGCCGGTGGTCATGACCCGGACGGACGCAGGGAGCCTCGCCGCCTGGGTCAACCGCTGCGCCCACCGCGGCGCCATGGTCTGCCGCCAGCTCCGCGGCAACGCCATGTCTCATGCCTGCGTCTATCATCAGTGGCGCTACGATCTGGAAGGCAACCTGTTCGGGGTGCCGTTCCTGCGCGGCCTGAACGGTCAGGCCGGGATGCCCGCAGACTTCGACCGCGCCGCCAACGGGCTGCGCAAGCTCCGGGTCGAGTCCTACGCCGGGCTCGTCTTCGCCACCTTCAGCGAAACGGTCGAGCCGCTCGCCGACTATATCGGCCCCACCATGGCCGGCTATATCGACCGCATTTTCCACAAACCGGTCGAGTATCTCGGCTGCACACGGCAATATTCGAACTCCAACTGGAAGCTCTATCTCGAAAACGTGAAGGACCCCTACCACGCGAGTTTGCTGCACCTGTTCCACACCACCTTCAACATCTTCAGGGTGGGGATGAAGGCCCATTGCGCGACCGACGAAGGCCACGGGATGCACAGCATCATCATGGCCATCAAACAGGACCAGGGCGAAACCTCGGCCGCCTACAAGGACCAAAAAATCCGCTCGTTCGACAGCGGCTTTCAGCTCGAGGACGACAGCATCTTAGGCCTCATCCCGGAATACGAGGTGCTGGCCACCAACCACATCCAGCCGATCTTCCCCCAACTGGTGATCCAGCAGATCCATAACACCCTGGTCGCCCGCCAGCTTCTGCCCAAGGGGCCAGATCACTTCGAGCTCGTCTTTCATTTCTTCGGCTACGCCGACGACGACGCGGAGATGCGCAAATTACGCATCAAGCAAGCCAATCTCGTCGGGCCGGCTGGCTATATCTCGATGGAGGACACCGAGGCGACCGAACTAGTCCAGCAGGGCGTGGCGCGGGACGCCGACGCCACCTCGATCATCGACATGGCGCGCGACGCGCCGGAGCAGAGCGACACCCTGATCACCGAAAAGCTGATCCGAAGCTTCTGGGCCGGATACCAGAAACTGATGGGTTTCGGTGCGGCCGTCGCGGCGGAAGGCTGAGGCGATGGGGAACGTCGTCGACCTTGGCCTGCGCCAGGAGCTGCTGGCCCTCCAGGACGCCTATATCTCGACGCTCGATACCGACGCCCTCGAGATGTGGCCGGACATGTTCGTAGAGGACTGTCTGTATGAGATCATCCCCAAGGAGAACTTCGACTTAGGCCTGCCGGCGCCGGTCATCCATTGCGACAGCAAGAAGATGCTTCGCGATCGGGTGGTCTCACTTCGAAACGCCAACATCTTTCAGCCGGTAGTGTATCGGCATTTCATTTCGGGCCTTTCCATCGTCACGGCCAGTCATGACGAGGTGGAGATGCGCTCCAGCTATCTGGTGATCAACACCAGCCAACTCGGCCAATCCACCGTCTATCAGACGGGCCGCTATCACGACCTCGTCGTGCGCGGGGCGGACGGTTGGCGGTTCAAGAGCAAACGCGCGATCTACGACACCTCGCGCATCCAAACCGCCCTGGCCATTCCGATATGACGCGGCGCCCCACCCCACTGCTTAGCTTTCAAGCGCGCCGTGCGTGGGCGGTGGGCAGTTAACCTTCCTCACCTCCAAATAACGCTCCGATGACGGATGGCGTTGGACAGACGAGGCCCGTCGCCCAACAGTGATCAAAGATTTTTGATCAAAGATCAGGAGCGACCGAGACCCTTATGCTCGACATCGTCCGAGTCCAGCGAGAAACCGTTCAGGAGCAGGTCTACCAGGCGCTGCGCGACAAGCTGATGCGTGGCGGCTTTCAGCCGGGCCAGAAGCTCAAGCTGAACGAGCTGGCCGAGGCCTTTGGCGTTAGCGCCATGCCGGTGCGTGAGGCCTTGAGCCGGCTGACAGCCGAACGCGGCCTGGAATCGCTACCGAACCGGACCATTCGCGTCCCGGCCCTGCACAACGACCGGCTCGAAGATTTGATGCAGGCGCGGTTCGCCGTCGAAGGCCTGGCCGTCGCCCGCGCCGCCGAGACCATGACACCGAAGACGATCGCAGAGCTGAAGGCCCTGGTCGCAGCCCAGATCGAAACCGACGAGCACCACTTCTCTGAAGCCAGCGCCGAGCAAAACCGCGCCTTCCACTTCACCATCTACCGGCAGTCGGGCTCCACGGTGCTGCTGCCGATCGTCGAGAGCCTGTGGCTGCAATTCGGCCCCTATCTGCGCGACGCCTGCGACCGGTTCGACGGACGCGACGGCCGGGGCGCCAACTTCCATACCGAACTGGTCGACGCCCTGGCGCGACGCGACGCGGCGGCCGCGCGGGCGGCGCTGGAGGCCGATATCGGCCGCGCCTTCGAACTGGTCATGGCCAAACCGCGCCGTCAGCAAACCCAAAGCGGAGCGGCTTAAGTGAAAGAGGCCGCTCCAGCCGAGACGTTCGACCTCTATGACCTCCGGGTCGAGGTGGTCGCGCCGCCGGGCGCCACGATCTATTGCGGCGCTTCAGTCGGCGACTCGTTCGAGCTGCGCGGCGAAATGCTGTTCCTGCCGCCGGGCCAGGGCTTTTCGATCTATTCGCTTGCCGCCCTCCTCCCCCTGTTGCCGGCCAAGCAGCGCAAACTCGATCCCCTCGACTGGATGGCTACGGACGCCGAAGTCGCTTGCCCCGACCCCAACTGTCCGACACGGTTTCGCATCAGTCGCACGGGCGTTCGATCCTTTGACCGCGCCGCGGTGACAGCTACGCCCAGCCCGGCGGAGGGCGACGAATGATCCCCCGCCAACGCCTCGACGAGGGCTACGACATCTCGCGTATCATCAAGGGCGGATGGCATCTGGCCGGCGATCACGGCTCCATCGACCGGACCCAGGCGCTGGCCGACATGGCCGCCTTCGTCGAGGCCGGCATCACCACCTTCGACTGCGCCGACATCTACACGGGCGTCGAACAGATGATCGGCGACTTCCGCCGCGCCTATCCCGATCACGCCGAGCTGATCCAGATCCACACCAAGTTCGTGCCCGACCTGGCCGATCTACCGTGCGTGGACCAAACCTATGTGGCGCGGATCGTCGACCGCTCGCTCCAGCGGCTCGGGGTCGACCGGATCGACCTGGTGCAATTCCATTGGTGGGATTATGCGACGCCCCGCTATGTCGATGTGGCGCTTGAGCTCGACCGTCAGCGCCGCGCGGGCAAGATCGCCCGGATCGGCGCCACGAATTTCGACGTCGCGCATCTGGCCGCGATAATCGACGCCGGCGTCCCCATCGCCACCCATCAGGTGCAATATTCTCTGCTCGATCGGCGTCCGCAAAACGGCATGGTCGCGTACTGCCAGAGCCAGCAGATCGCCTTGCTCTGCTACGGCACGGTCGCGGGCGGCTTTTTGTCGGAGCGCTGGCTCGGCCAGCCCGAGCCGGCGGGTTCGCTGACCAACCGCTCGCTCGTCAAATACAAACTGATCGTCGACGATTTCGGCGGTTGGGAGGCCTTCCAGGATCTGCTCCGCACGCTCAGCCGCATCGCCGCTAAGCACGGCGTCGACATCGCCAGCATCGCCACCGCCGCGATCCTGAACCGCCCTTGCGTCGCCGCCGCCATCGTCGGCGCGACCAATACCAGCCACTTGGCCTCGCACGCCCAGATCGGCGAGCTGAAGCTCGAGCCCATGGATATCCAGGCCCTGGACGCCGTCACGCTCGGGGCGCCCGGCCCCGTAGGCGATGTCTACACCCTGGAGCGCGACCGACACGGACCGCACGGACGCATCATGAAGTACGAGCTGAACAAGGTCTGACTCATCACACTTAATAACGGGGGTTAAATTCATGACTTACGATCGACAGCGCCAAACACCGCACGCCAACGCCGCCATCCTCCAACCCGCCAAGGCGAGGGCGCCGCGGTTGCGGCTCGGTCTGACCATGGCGGTCAGCCTGATGGGCGTCTCGGCCCTGGCCCTGCCGGCGTGGGCGCAATCGACCCCGGTGGCCACGACCGAAACGGCGTCAGACAGTCGTGCAGACGCCAGCGTGGCCGAGGTGGTCGTGACGGCGGAAAAGCGCACCTCGACCGTGCAAAAGACGCCGATCAGCTTGACGGTCGTCACCGGCGCAGAGTTGCAAGCGCGAGGCATCGCCGACCTCATGAGCTTGGCCCAGGAAGTTCCAGGCGTCTCGTTCAAAACCTCCGGACCCGGCCAGACCGAGTTCGAAATTCGCGGCCTCACCTCGACCGGCGGCGAGTCGCCGACGGTCGGCTTCTATTTGGACGATACGCCGCTGACCGCGCCCGCCATGGCCCAGAACGGCAAGGTCGTGATCGATCCCAGTCTGTACGATCTGGCGCGGGTCGAAATTCTGCGCGGGCCTCAAGGCACGCTGTACGGCGCCGGCTCCATGGGCGGCACGATCAAGCTGGTCACCAACCAGCCCGATCTCAATAATTTTCAGGTCAGCGCCGAGTCGGTCGATTCCGGCACCGATGGCGGCGGCTTCAACCACACCGAAAACGCCATGTTGAACGCGCCCATCGCGCCGGGCGTGGCGGCGCTCAGAGTGATCGCGACCGACAAATACATCGAGGGCTGGATCGCCCGCGAGGTGCTTAGTCCCTTCCCGCTGGAAACCGACAACGGCAATTCCCGCGGCGACGTCGCCGCGGCGCCGGTCGCCGAGAAATACGACGATTCAAACTGGGAGCGGCTTCAAGGCGGGCGCGCCGAGCTGGCGGTGCAGCCCATCTCCAACCTGACGATCACGCCGGGTATCCTCTACCAGAAGATCACCCAGGGGGGTCCCAACACGATCGATAGCCCGCCAGGCAACGAGGTGCATTATCAGCCCTTCGACGTGGCGGAGCCCTTTTCCGACGCCTTCTCGCTCGGGACGCTGAACGTCAACTATGAGGCCCCGGCCTTCACGGTGACCTCGGCCACCGCCGATTGGAGCCGGCAGCAGTTCCAGACCCAAGACATTTCCGAGGCGATGCAGGACTACATCGGCGGCTTCTTGGGGCCGCCTCAGGACTTTCCCTTCTCGACCGCCGCAGGCGGCCTGGGCGCGGGCTCGATCTCGGAATACGACAAGACGAACCAAATCAGCGAGGAGGTGCGCGTCAACTCAAAGGGCGACGCGCCGTTCCAGTGGCTGATCGGGGCCTTTTACAGCAGCTTCAACGCCAAATCCCACGTCTACTCCTATTATGACGGCTTCACCGCCCTGTTCGGCACGAATAACCTGGCCGACAATCACCGTTTGCTGAATCTGAGCCAGGACGCGGTGTTCGGAGAAGCTTCCTATAAGATCGACAGCCAGCTCAAGGCGACGGTGGGGCTGCGCTATTTCAACTATCAGAGCAATTCGATCACCAGCGTCAGCGGCGTTTCCGCCAACGGCACAAGCGCGCCGCTCTATTCCAACGCGTCCAATTCCGGCGTGACGCCGAAGTTCGACCTGTCCTATACGCCCCATAACGACCTATTGGTTTACGCTACAGCCGCCGAGGGTTTCCGGCCCGGCGGTCCCAACTCTCCAATCCCGTCGTCCTGCGATGCGGCCTTGGGCACGCTGGGGCTGAAGGCCGCGCCGACCCAGTTCGGCCCAGACAGCGTCTGGAGCTATGAGCTTGGTGAAAAGGCCAAGTTTTTCCAGCAACGCCTGACGGTAGACGGGGACGTCTATTATGAAGATTGGTCGGGCGTGCAGCAGGAGGTGGCGCCCGCCTGCGGCTTCAAGTTCACCGCCAACGCCGGTCGCGCGACCATCTATGGCGCCGAATTGGAAACCTCGCTCAAATTGACGTCCGAACTCACGCTGTCGGAGAACGCCGGCTATACCCATGCCGTCAACTCGACCACGGAGGTCGGCGCCGGCGTCACCGCCGGTCAGCGCCTGCTCGATGTGCCGGACTACACCTCCAACACCACCCTGGTGTACTCCCATCGACTGAACGACATGTATCGCGTAGTCGGCCGCGTCACCAACAGCTACGTCGGTTCGATGCAGGACATCACCTACGCCCGCAACACCTTGCCAAGCTATGATTTGGTGGATTTGCGCGCGGGGCTGTTGACCGAAAAATGGTCCGCTTATCTGTTCGTCAACAACGCGACCAACACCCACGCGCTCTTGAGCGACACAGGGGCCCTGTCGGCCAACGTCTCGACCTTCAACCGCGTGACGACCAACCAGCCGAGCACAATCGGCATCGATCTAAGCTACAAATATTGATGACCGATCCGTCGTTCCCCTCCCCTGTTTCGCGCGGCGACACGGCGGAGGTGAAAGCCGGCGTCATCGGAGGCGTTAGATGAGCCTTGCCGCTGACACGCCGTCTGACGGCGGCTATCCGCGCCCCGTCTATGCCTGGACCGTCGTCGCAATCCTGATCGGGGCGGCGATCCTGTCCTATACGGATCGCCAGGTCTTGAGCCTCTTGGTCGATCCGATCCGCCATGACTTGAGCATCAGCGACACCCAGGTGAGCCTGCTGCTCGGCTCCGCCTTCGCGCTGATCTACGGCGTCGCCGGCCTGCCGCTGGGCTATCTGGCCGACCGCGTCTCGCGGCGAAACCTGATCGCCGGGGGGCTTTTGATCTGGAGCCTGGCGACCATGGCCGGAAGCTTGACGCACAGCTTTGGGGAAATCTTCGCCAGCCGCGTCTTTGTCGGTCTGGGCGAGGCGGCCCTGTCGCCGGCCGCCATCGCCTTGATCAGCGACTATTTCCCCCCATCCAGACGAGGCCTCGCGGTGGGCTTCTTCCTGAGCGGCATCGCCATGGGCAGCGGCGTGGCGATCATGCTGGGCGGCGCCGTTCTCCAGGCCGTCGACGCCGGCCTGTTCGCCGCGACGCCGCTCGCTCATCTGGCGGCCTGGCGCATGGTGCTGGTGCTGGTCGGCCTGCCGGGCCTGGCGTGGTGCCTGCTGATCTTCGCGATCGAGGAGCCCAGGCGCCAGGCTGCGGGCGATCTCGCGCCCTCGGCGTCCGCCGCTGTCGCAGACGTCGAGCACAAGCGATTTTCCTGGGCGATGGCGGCGGCTGTCTATCTGGTGGTCGCTATGGCGTCCCTAGTGGATAATGCGGTGGGCGCCTGGGCCCCGTCCTTGCTGATCCGGGAGTTCAACAAGTCCGGCGGCCAAATCGGCCTGATCCTGGGGCTCCTGCTCACCGTCGGGTTCGGTGGCGGCGTTCTGATCGGTGGTTTCCTGGCGGATCGGGCGATCACGCTCCGCCGACGGCTCGGCGTCAGCCTGATCGCGGCGGCCCTGATCCTGCCCGCATCGTTCCTGATGCTCGCCCACAGCTTCACCGTCGTACTGCTGGGCGTACCGCTCTACTTCGCCCTATCCGGCGTCGTAACAGCGGTCGGCTTCGCCTCGATCCTGCAAGTGGTCCCGGCCCGCTCGCGGGGCCTCGCGATGTCGATCAGCTTCTTCCTCAACGTCGCGCTCGGCGCCGGCGTCGGCCCGACCGCCGTGTCGCTCGCCGCGAGCAACCTCTTCGGCCTGTCGGCGGGCCTCGGGCCGCCCATCGTGTTCGTGGCTTGCGCCGGTTACGGGATCGTCCTGGCCGCCCTGGCGCTGGCTAGGCTGAAGCGGGCGACTTGAGCGACCCTCGCCGGAAAGCGCGGGCCAAACTTTGCCCGATCAGCGCGCCGATCAGCGAATAGCCGAGACACGCGCCGATCCCAACGTCGATCGGGGCGTCCATAATGTGCAAGCGCCGGATAGAGACCGTCTTGCCGAAGACGAAGAAAAACCAGACGAGGCTGCCCACCTGATTGAAGAATGTCATGCCAATGCCGATCGCGGGCCAATGGCGCGGGCGAACGGCTGCGAATGCCCCGGATGCGATGGCGAGCGTAGCCCCGGACATAGCGTAGGTAAGCGGCCCGAGTTCGCTGTGTGGCAGCCAGAAATGCAGCCGTATGACAAGCGGAAAGACAATCAAAAGGCTAAGCCGATCTAGACATAAGGCGACCGCGACAAAAGCCAACAGAAACCCCAAATTCGAGCGAAGGCGCCAGCCGAGCAACGCGCTCAGACACCCCAACGCCCACCCCGTACGCCCGCGCTCCAGGGTCTCAAACTCAGCGCGCATTGCGCGCGCCCATTCCTCACGACCTAGCGGCGGGTTCGTTGTCGCGAGGTCGATCAGCCATCTGTCGAACAAGGTCCCGCGGGCCATCAGGTCGCTCCTTGCAGCTTGAATTCGGTTTGAGGGCGCATCGCCTCTCTGAGCGCCGCCCGGCCGGCGCCGGTCATGCGGTAGGCGTGGCGCGCGGGACGCCCTGGCCGTTCCGGCTCAAGCCAGCGACTTTCGAGCAGCCCGCGTTCGCTCAAGCGGATCAGGAGCGGATAGAGGCTCCCGGACTTCAGCCCCGTCGCCGTCGCGATCTCCAGGCCATAGCGCCAATCCTCGCCGCTGAGCGCGGCGAGAACGGCCAGGGCCTGGTTTGAAAGTCTGCGCGATCTCGTGACCATGACATAACTCTACATATATAGCTTATAAAGTCAACGGTAAAAGCCGACGGCCTGACCTTCCGCCCTTTGGCGACGGCTGGGTAGTTTCCGAAGCTTCCATTGCAGCGCTGGGTCCACCTGCAGCTGACGCTAGACCCCTGCATCCCGCGCAGATGGCCGGGCTTTCAGATCGCCTATCGCTACCGCTCGGCCGTCTACGAGATCCGGGTCGAAAACCCCCATGAGGTCAGCCGCGGCGTCGCGACCCTCATTCTCGACGGCGAGTCGCTCGGCGGCGGCCAGAGCGTGGCCATTCCTCTGCTAGACGACGGCGCCGTCCACACGGTAGACGTTATTTTGGAAATAGATGTGAAGATGACATGGCCGAAAAAATAAGTCCGCTGGCTGGCAAGCCGGTTGCGCCAGCCTCCTTGGTCAATATCGCGCGGTTGATAACCTCGTACTTCGCGCTTAAGCCAGACCCGTCTATCGCCACCCAGCGCGTCGCGTTCGGCACGTCCGGCCACCGCGGCTCGGCCTTCGCCACCGGCTTCAACGAAGCGCATATCCTGGCGATTACTCAAGCCGTCTGCCTCTATCGGCGCAAGGCCGGCTTAGACGGTCCGCTATTCATCGGCATGGACACCCACGCCCTGTCGGAGCCCGCTTTCGCCAGTGCGCTTGAGGTGTTGGCCGCCAATGGCGTGGAGACGATGATCGACGAACACGGCGGGTATACGCCGACGCCGGTGATCTCGCACGCCATCCTCGGCTACAACCGTGGCCGAACGACCGGTTTGGCCGACGGCATCGTGATCAGCCCGTCGCACAATCCGCCCGACGAAGGCGGCTTCAAGTACAATCCGGCGAACGGCGGCCCGGCGGATACCGACGTGACCAAGTGGATCGAAAACGTCGCGAACGACCTCCTGGCTAAGCAACTCGACGGTGTCTTACGCGTCCCCTACGAGCAAGCCCGCAAGGCCGCCTGTATTCACAATCACGACTACATCGCTCCCTACGTGGCCGACCTGACGAATGTGGTCGACCTCGACGCGGTTCGCAGCGCCGGGGTGCGTATCGGGATCGATCCGCTTGGGGGCGCCGCGGTTCACTACTGGGCTCCCATCGTCGAGCGCTACGGCCTGCAGGCGACCGTCGTCAACGACGCCGTCGATCCGACGTTTCGCTTCATGACCGCCGATTGGGACGGACAGATCCGCATGGACTGCTCCTCGCCCTACGCCATGACGCGGCTGATCGATATGGGCGGCCAATTCGACGTCGCGTTCGCCAACGATACGGACGCAGACCGGCACGGCATCGTTTGTTCCTCCAGTGGGCTTTTGAACCCCAACAGCTATCTCGCGGCGGCGATCGCCTATCTGTTCGCCAACCGCCCGGACTGGCGGGCCGACTGCGCCGTCGGCAAGACGGCCGTCTCCAGCGCCATGATCGATCGCGTGACGGCGAAGCTGGGCCGAAAGCTGATCGAGACGCCGGTGGGGTTCAAATGGTTCAGCGCCGGCCTGATCGACGGATCGCTTGGCTTCGGCGGCGAGGAGAGCGCTGGGGCCTCGTTTCTGCGGCGGGACGGCTCGGTCTGGACGACGGACAAGGACGGCCTGATCATGGGCCTGCTCGCGGCCGAGATCACCGCCAAGACGGGCAAGGACCCGGGTGAGTTCTACGCCTCCGCGACCCAAGGTCTTGGGACATCCTATTACCAGCGCATCGACGCGCCGGCGTCTCGCGACCAGAAGGCGCGCCTCTCCAAACTAAGCCCCGAACAGTTCGACGCGCCCGAGCTCGGCGGGGAGCCGATTGAGGCCAAGCTGACGCGCGCGCCCGGTGACAACCAACCGCTCGGCGGCATCAAGGTCGTCGCCAAGAGCGGATGGTTCGCCGCCCGGCCCTCAGGAACCGAAGACGTCTATAAGATCTACGCGGAGAGCTTCGTCGGCGACGCGCACCTGAAACAGATTCAAGGGGATGCGAAGGTTGCAGTGGATCGTTTGTTGGCGGGCGATTGAGATTAGGCGATCTCTTCCACACGGCGTAGTCGGGCCGAAGAAGCGGTCGCTGTAGATAATTTGCGCGTCTGCATCTCGCCAAGGGTTACCCTTAAGGTCGGCGGGCTTGGACCTATCTCGACGGGAGCTATACCGAGCGTTACCCGGCGATAGAGCGAAATCGGAACGGGCTCTATCAGCTGTTTCGCCCGTTCTTCTGGCCCTATGGGATCCCCAGCCACGTGTCGCCCGAGACGCCGGGCGCGATTCAGGACGGCGGGGAGCTGGGGTACTCGCTCGTTCACGCCTACGGCGCGGCCTTCGACAATCCGGACCTGATCGTGGCGGACGCTGCAGGACTCGAACCTGCGACCCTCTGCTTAGAAGGCAGATGCTCTATCCGGCTGAGCTAAGCGTCCGTGTCTAAAAAGCGTTATTTTTCAAGCACTTGAATTTCGTCTATTTGTCCGTACGCGATACATTTTTTGCAGCAAAATGGCACTTAGTGGCGTTATCCGTGCAAAAAGCTGCAAAAAGCAGGATGGACGAAGGCATTAAAAGGTGTCCAGTTTCGCTAGAGTTAACCCCTGTCTAAGCTCCCGAGTTGGAGACAGGTGCGGCCAATTGACGGCGGCTTCACCCCAATCGTTGAATGGCTGGCGTGGATTATCAGGCCGGTTCACCGTCGTCGAGGCGCTGCATCCGATAGAGGAAATCTATCGGGCAACGTTTTCGTCCAAGCCCCGCCTTAGCCACCGCAGAACGCGCAGGCACCGACACGCCTTTCGTGAGAATGTCAAACGGCGCGCAAAAGGGACCCCTTATGGGCGCCGAAAAGGGACCCCTTTTTTCACGGTCTTCGAGCGGCGAGGCGCGTAGCCCTCAGCTAGCGCAGCGCGTCGCCGCGGGGTGAGCCACGGTCCTTTCGGCTTCACCCGGAGGGGG
>Ga0116231_10003320_pt1 | contig 33573 bp, 20 predicted proteins | sample S1TSphgellanicum_2_FD_89695 | JGI IMG/M metagenome (GOLD analysis project Ga0116231, IMG submission 89695) | Host-associated microbial communities from peat moss isolated from Minnesota, USA - S1T2_Fd - Sphagnum magellanicum MG | ecosystem: Host-associated > Plants > Peat moss > Unclassified... | reverse complement strand
AGATTTGAAGTAGCATAATATAAGCAAGAGCAAAAACACCAGCAATTAACTCTTGATCAAACTTAGATGCAGTTTGTTGTAGACAAGCTGTGGTGGAAGAGAGGAAAAAAGATGGACATGGCCAATAGGAAACTTCTGTGAAAGTACATATATTAAATGAGTAGTAGAAAAACCCAAAGTGTTTGGTCAAATTGTAATTAATGTTTGGGCAGTTCTCTATTGTATGCAAAAACCACACTCTTTGGTTTTTATGATAAATGAAAAAGACAAGGAAAAAGGACTCAAAAGTTGATTTGTCAATAATTACCTTGACAACAATGAGTCACAACCCAAATACGCCATACCTTCTAGTTTGTGAAATAGTCATAAAAGACTTGCACACACAGAACACTATAAGTTGCATCCACCCAGATTGTGCATAGTTGTAAAATATAATCGACAAAATATGTCGAGCTGCCTCAAAGAACAAGTGATTAGTAAATCTTTACATAAACATCACTTTGACCAAACTTAGATTGAAGCTGGAGCATAAAGACCAACCAACCTTCTTGACTACCACTATAGTGGATGCTTCTCTGGCCTGCTACCAACACAAACACAAAATCCTAGTAATTGAGTAGCCCCTACAACAAAATGTTCCACTAGACAAACCCAAATTAAGTAACAAGGCCCAAGTAACAAGAAAAAAAAAAGCTTAAGCCTTTTGTGGACATCCTTAACCTAAGAGGAATAAATATCTCTCACATTGTACAACCACCTTACTTCCTGCAGACACCACATGTTCATTTTGAGCAAACTGTGAAAAGAGCTTACAAATTCATGAGCAGGTTCATCTTGTGAAAGTGTGTGTGGTGAAAAAGTTTCGCATAGCTATGAAGATAAACCACATCACATATATCAAGCAACTATCCTTACATACTTTCAGAGGACAAATCACCATTGATGATGGCAACCTGCAACACACCCTAAACCACGATCGTTATAGAAGTCGATGAACCTATGTAACGTGTGACCAAAGTAGGTTTTGCCAGCAGCTGAAATAAGGTATGATCCAAGCTACGATTGTTTTTTTCAATAACGAGCATAATATTAGGATTGCGATTCAACAAAGCAAGAGCAAGCCCCAAAAGAAAGCTGCAAAATACATCCCCAAGTAGATTTCAACTTAATTGAGGACCCTTGTGTATACAACCATTAAAACAATGGCCACTACATCAAATTAATGTATAAAAGGACAACAACAGTAATGCGTCAGTTTGTAGCCCCCCCCACCCCCAAACAGCAAAAGCACCATAATAACCAAGAACAGTGACTGCACCTTTGTGCTGAACCCATGCCAATGCAAGCTGAATTGGTGAATATTTTTTTGCTTTGCAATCTCCATTACCCATTGCAAGTAAACTTTAATCTTCTCAAAATTTTCTCCTTGTAACATTGGGTCTCATCAAGAAAGGGGAGGAAAAAGATCACCTTGCAAAAGTCACCATCTCCAAGCTGGTCAGGTTTGACACCTACAAGAAATCCACACCCAAGAGGGCTATAGGGAACTACACCAATACCCAACTCTTTGCACTTAAACAAGAAAAAACAAATTTAGGTCAAATGACAATGTGGCACAACCTACAATTGTTGCTCCGTTTGACCATGGGTATGAAGAAAACAGAAAGATAGGCTAATTTATTGAGGAAAATCTTAGAATCACTACTACATAAATCAGATTAGCTATTTCAGGAAACTTTGTGATGAAATCTATACATGCAAGTTGGGATGACCTCATCTTCAATATCATGAACCCAGAAGGACCACTCAACCTGCACAATGGTGATAGGGTGAACTACATGAGCATGCCGAATCTCAGATGCAGATGCTTCTGAGAGTCCAAGGTATTTGACCTTTCCTTCTTCCACTAGCTTCTTCATCTCCCCAACCTATGAGAAAGGATGACACAGTCTTGAGAACAACTAAATTGCAAGGATAATTCATACATAACAACTTGATAATTTCAAGACCACCCTTGCAAATTTTATCAAGGGTGTGACCTTTCAATGTTGATGCTAAATTAATTCTTACAGTGATTTCAATTGGGACCTTGGGGTCCAAACGATGTTGATAATAGAGGTCAATACACTCCACATCCAACCGTTTCAAACTCGCTTTACAACATGCCGACACATATTCTAACTCCCCACGAACGCTTCGGTTACCATTATCATCTTGGTAGAAAGCAAATTTCATTGTAATCTGTACTTTGTCCCTGATGCCCTTGATAGCCTGCACATAACCACATTACGTCCTCATATCAAGAGTTCAAACCTCAAAATGGTCACATTTGCTCACAACCCCATTCTAAAATATTTCCACCTCAAACCTTCCTGCCATTGCAACTGTTAAAACAAATGCTCACTACAAACCCAAAATAATGATAAACACCAAGACATCATATGTTGATGACAAACACCACTTGACAACTTCAGTGACTCCACTATTGTATGATGACAACATGTTCATGTTTAAACTCCAGATATGATGATGTAAGCAATGTTCTTTTATTGCAGCAAATGATTCAGAATAACAGAGAGGAGCTATGGCAAATCCTAGTTGATAGTAAAAGGATTTGTTGTCAGATCACCATTCTACCCTAGAACAAGATCTCTCAAATGGCATGGATCCATTCCAAAATATGCATGTTCAGAGCTGCTGAATTTCCTCAGTGCAACACACACACGTTTCAATATATGATTCAAGCTCCAAGAAAAGAATCACTCTACTTGAAAAAGCCTAAAGCCTAAACCCGAGGAAGTCAAAGAGCGAGCACGTTATTAGATAACGATGCCTTCCCCAACAAAATCTCGTTGTTAAAAAGACCATAGGCATCTGCGGTATCGAAGAAGGTAATGCCCAATTCCACGGCATGACAAATAAGGTGGATCATGTCCTCCTCCGCCTTGGGTGGACCGTAAAACACTGACATATCCATGCATCCCTGACCTTGAGCTGAGACCTCCAAACCCTAAGAACCCAGCTGCACATGGGGAACAGTGGGAACTGGTAAAGACGCCATGTTACTTCTGCTACTACTGCTTCTTCTCCAACTCCCAGACATTGAGTCCCTCCCTCTTCTTCCCTGCTTCGACTCAAAGATGTTTCAAGGCATTTTAAGCTTGTTCTGATCCTTCCCAGATTGTCTGTCCAAATTATTCCTCCACAAAAAGTGTGTAGTTGCATTATTACTAACATGTAGTTTAACTTGTTTGCGTAAAGGGAGGTTCTAGTACTTGTGCGTCCTCTTGAGGTTCGGGAACACCCTTGGGCTCATGCCCTCAGGTGCCCCCCCTTCAAGAGAACGCACTAGTCCCGGAACCCTTGTTACAACATAAAAACCTCTGTGATTTCCACTAGTGTAGTTGATAGCACCCCTATTTGATGAAATCTACATGTACGCATTTCACTAGCTTTTAACAATATTAGAGATATCCATAAAGTCACCCTGTCTTTGGGCCTCCTTTCACCCCCGAACCCTTCTTTTAGTGGTATCCGTAAAGTAAGGAAATTTTATTAAATCTCAGTATGAAATGGTGAAACTCAATACGAAATGCTGAATCTCCACTCAACCCAAGTTGTCCTCAAAGCAAGTGAGATGGCAAAACACATTGGCCTTGTTCAATGTGGATGTACAAAAGACTACATGAAAGTGTAAAAATCTACAAAGTCTTCCCAAACTAAATCAACATCTTTTGTTATTGTGTAAACTGTTGGAAGAAATCTATAAGAATGATTTATGTAACCAAGTTAATCCCTTGTTTTTTTAAATATTTGTGATCTAGCATTTCAGAGTATAGATTGTTGAATCCAACTATAGTCTAAGTACTTCTTGAATCTCTAATTGTAAATCTAATCTATGCTATATGTTTTTGAACTTTCCTCTATTTTGATATTTAAATTTAGTTTTTGCAAATCTATGTGTTCCTCTACGTGTTCTACTCTGATTTTTAGAACTAGTTTTTGTAAATCTATTTGTTCTTTTACATGCTCTACTTTGATCTTCAAATTTGGTTTCTACAAAACTACTTGTGGAGTTGGTGTTTCCCCTTCTATTTGTTCTACTTTGATTTTCAACTTTGGCTTCTACACAACCTTTTCTTTAAACTTGATTTTTGAAAGAAGAGTTCTAGACTTGACCTATCTTCCTCTATTCTCACTAGCAAATTATTAGTTTTCAACATTACATCACTATAACCCAAGAACTTTAAGTAGAGTTGCAATTATTCTTCTATTATAGCTCTTAGAAATTATATACTTTAAAAACATTGCAAAGACTAAACCAATGTTTCAATTTCAACTTATGTGTAAACTTGATTTTGCATTAAGGCTTTTAGGAAATAATTGGAAATCCTTTAACATAGAAAGAATCTAGAAGAGAGTTTCTTTTGAAGGACTAATTAATGGAATTTTTTGAACTACAAGCAAGGATTTGATGTCCTATTGATTTTTGGGCACAATTTTTTTATTAAAATTTAGGTTATATTTATGAATAGTTACATGCCCTTCAATGTGATAAACAAACTCCCATAACCAAACTTTTTTTTGTAATTTTTGTATTGCTTTTGTGAAACCAACCCTAATCCAACCATTGGTTTTGAAACACCTTAGGTTTTACCTTTAATATGTTTCAAAAGACACGTATAAACAAACACTCCACACTTGGCAATAATATTAACTATTCTTTTATTTTCAATTTAGTGCTTGAAGTTGCGTTATTACTTTCCCATGACCAAATGGATCATATACATAATGACGTTCATTTTCTTTCAAATACCAACCACTTTTGACCCCCAAAACCGCACATTAATCAATATGATATGTGAATAATTAAAAATAACCAAGTCCAAATATGCTATAAGGAGCTACATGTGCCCCTTTAAACCATTTCTTTTTCGTTGTTTTTTTTAAAAATATTTTAAAAATATTTTTAATACATTTTTCAAAAAAAATTAAAAATCTTTTAAATTTTCTTAATACTATGATGTTAAGGTGTATATAAAAAATTATCCCCAAATATGTCATTTAAAAAAAAAAAAAATTGTGCTTTTAGTGTCAAAATTACATTTCAACAATGGTTATGAATGTTTAAAAATGTTAATTGCATATTTTTTACTCATTATATTGATTCCAAATTTTTACGAAATGTACATAATGCATTCACAATAACATTTTATAAAAAATTACCCAATTTATAATTTTACTTTTTTACAATCCAAAATTCAAAAAATTAAGCAGTGGATGCGATTACTAATGGTACATGTTAATATAATTGCACCCAACTAAACAATTTTTTTTAGTACCAAACGTTCAGTCATAAAAACATTTTAAAATGCAAGTAGCTTCACCCACGACCGTTCACAAACGTTGAATTAACTTGTTAGGGTCTTCAATTATCAAACTTTGTTTAGTGGGGGCCATGTTTACCCTACATTACACAAATGACCCCCAAAAAAATAATGTTTTGCTAGGCGGGTATAAATTTACAATTACATTTGTGTACTGTAAATTGGGAAGGCTACTTCCACCTATTTAATAAGTAAATGTACTACATTTCGAGAAAGCCACTAGCAACATGATAACAATTTGAAGCCAAATTTGCTACTATTTAAACATCTTATATTTCAATATTAAACATATCCACCTTAAAGGTTTAGGGTGCAAAACATGACCTAAGGGCACTTTGCCAATCATATGCTAATCATTCATTACATGATACCTCAACATTATATATGACTTATCCTTAACGTATAGGATAAAAAGTGCCACATTCAAACATTCAATGACTTCTGGTCCTAAATAACTTGTTTGTTATGACTAAGGGCCCTTTAATCATATAATGTTTAGTAGGATTACAAAAGCATTCATATATGGAATCATAACTTTTAAAAATTCTTATAGTGTAATGATTTGAAAAGGGTGACCTTGTGATAGGATTTTGGTACTTCATAAAGAGTTTCCACTTATGTTTCATGGGTAGGAAGTTAATGAAAAGAACCATGGTGTGGAACAAATGTGAATATTTTGGTTTTGTGGAATCAAACTTCTTCATATTGCATCTCCAATTTTTTTCAACCCATATATACCCCTTTTTACTTGCACCTTGAAACCTACATGCATTTTGTAATATGTTCGCATTATAGCATGGTTAGCATTTAAAGGAAACTTTCATTGTTTTATCATGTACATAATAAACATTTTTTCACCCACATGACTCAAATCTCCCGAGAGGTACTCAAAATATTCATCTTCGTGTGTGAAATATTAATGTCAATCTTTGTACACATTTGAATGTAGTAAGATACTCACATCATAATAGGAACTAGGGTAGCCAATGTCTATGTATATGAACAATCCATGATGGTTTAGAATGATAGTGTCATTCATTACATAAATCTTCTTCCACTATTTAAACCATGTATGGTAGGCCTCATTCCAACGAGGATTGGGGATCTTGATCAAGGTGCCATCAATGAATCCAATACACCTAGGCAACTCTTTGTGTATACCCAAGATAACCCCATCCTTCGATGTGGGCCATCAAATTTCATTTGCAAATGGGTGGTTAATGTTTGATGCAATGAACAATGCATCATCACAATATTTTTTTGGGACTAATTCCACATGAAGGCTTCATACATATAGTGATGTTATCATACTTCATATAAATAATGAAGTTGAAAAGATGTTGTTTAAGCATTAACTTTGATAACTTGATTGATACAATTGGAACCTGAAAACAAGATGAAACTTGAAAATCCTAACCTTAAACATTATCCCCAAGCCCCAAACATTAGACTTAAACCTTAAAAATCAAACCTTAAACCTTAACAAGTGTAATCAGAATCAAACAAACCAAAAAGCATGTCAAGCAACTAGCAAAACTCTATAAAAACTGTAATTTTGTTAAATATATTTTTGTGGTGCCATTTTCATGCCATGTTAATCATGGAATGTTGTGCTAAATAACTGATATGAATGTTGAAGAATTCAAAAAAAAAATTCAAAAAAAAATTTTGGGTTTTGGTTTTATAAAGGACCTGTGAAATTAAATAAAAGTTGCATAAAAAATAATCAATTTTATAAATTACTAAGGTAAAGAATTTTTTTATAAAATAATTTTGATTAGAAAAAAAATTGAGATGATATTAATTGATTATTCACACTCAAAAAACACTCACAATTTGAAAGTTGTAAAATTTGAAAATTTAAAAAAATTTAAATCTATTCAATAGAAATTTCAAATTTCAAAAATCCTTTACCACATGTAAATGGGGTGTAATGTACATGACATCAAAAACAAAGTCGTAGTTTATGAAATAATAAAATAAAACAGTACATAACTCACATATTTTCATACAATTTGGAATTAAAATAATTTTTCAAAACAAAACGCAAAATTTGGTGGAATCTGTATTTTTAAAAAAAAACTTTAGTTATTCATGAAAAGTGAATACAAAAAATTATATTTAATTTTAATAACATATTGCAAAAGATTTCATCCCAAAAGTACTTTGTATGAAAAAATGAAAATAACCACAAAAGGACTATAGTCCTTGAATCCTTCATCACCATTGGCTCATTTGATTATGATCGCACCCTAACCTTAATACTTAAATACTTAAAAAAATCTAACCTTATCCCTTAAACAATAAACCCTATACTTAAACCCTAAAAATTAGACCTGAAAACCATAACCCTAACCCCTTAAATGGTAAACCCTATTTTTTAACCTTAAAAATCAAACTTGAAAACCATAACCCTAAACCTTTGAACATTAAAACCTATTTTTCAACCCTAAAAATCAAGGCCTAAAAATTGTTACCCTAATCCTAACCCCTAAATAATAAACCTTATTTTTAAACCCTAAAAATTAATCCCAAAAACCTATAATACAAAATTAAAAGCTTAAATTGTAAACATGAGAACCCAAATTTGAATCCTAAGCCATAAAAATTAGATGTAAAAAGCTGTAATTTAGACCTAAAATCCTAAATTGTAAACATAAAAACCCTAATTTGAATCATAAACTCAAAAAACTTACAATACAAACCTAAATACACTAATCTTTAATACTAAAATGTAAAAACCTTTCCTTTCAAACCTCACCTTAACGTTGAACTTGGCTAGACTTGGCAAAACTTAAATAAATTAAGCTAAATTAAGGTATTGAGGCTAAACTTGACTAAACATGGCTATGTAGTTTTAAATTAGCTAGACTTGGCAAAACTTGGAGAAATTAAGTTAAATTAAAGTATTGTGATTATATTTGGCTATTTAGATGACTATTTTTAAATTAGATTTGGCTAAACTTGTCAAAACTTAAATAAGTTAGGTTAAAATAGGGTATTAATGTTAAACTTGGCTAAATTTGGTTAAACATGATTATTTAGGCTAAACTTGAATAGATTTGGCAAAACATGGCTAAACTAGGGTTAAATTTGCTTCAATTTGATTAATTTGGTTTTTTTTAACTAGTTAAAATTGGCTAAACCAAGTTAAATTAAGTTACCTATATTTTTTTAGATTGAAATTAGGATATTTAAACTAAAATAAATTAGTTTAAATTATATTAAATTATGTTAAATTGGGCTACATTAAGCTAAATTAAACTAAACTATCTTAATTATGCTAAATTAAATTAAAGTAAATCAATTTAGGTTATGGTAAATTAAACTAGAGTACTTAAACATTTGTTTGTCCATTTCAAACTAAATTGAATTTGGTTATACTATTTCAAATTCAAATATTGTTTTAATATGAATACATTAATTGTGTACAATCATATTCTCAGTCATAATTATTTTTAGTTTTAATTATAGTCGTATGTATAATCATGTAGTCATAATTTTGACTATAATCATTAAGATGGTAGCAATTAAAGACCACATATGATTACATGATTATGTTTGGACATTAATAACAAGATGTCTTAGTCATAAAAACCACATTTTGGCATTATGGAATGCAAGGGGGGTGGAAGACAAAGTAGTAAGTGCTAGCACAAGTATATTAGTTACGTCCTTGAGAGCAGGCGCTTTTGTCATGCCTACTTGAGTTATTGATGCAAGGCTCCTATACATCAACTTTCGAAGTGGTAATTTTCAGTGTTACCTACTTTGCAACATGGCCTTAATCTTTGCCATAGTCCATTAAGGATTCCGCTTTTGCCATCCTAGCTGCCAAGGCCTCAACCTTTGCTTTGATGGTTGCCTTCCACTTTGCATTTAATGGAGGTTTTAACTACATCTTTTCTTTTTTTGTCGCAAGTTGTTGCCCCATGCTTTGCTGGTCACCACAACCAACCACACACCCATGTTAACACATTCCCTTATATCCCATAGACATACACTAGAATTATACCCATCTACTTCTTTCCACTCAATCCTTCCATTAGGTCCTGTTCCATTTTATTTACATTCATTAATTCCACCTCATTCCACTAAACTTACATTCACATTCAACTCATTCCACACAAATCCTTCCATTCCCTCCACTAGGCTTACACCCACATCCATCTCATTCCACTCAAGTCCTTTCACTTTCCCTCCACTAGACTTACACCCACATTCACCTCATTCCACTCAAGTCTTTTTACTCTCCCTCCACTAGACTTACATTCACATCCACCTCATTCCATTCAAGTTCATCCACTCTCATTAGACACTAGACTTACACTCATATCCACCACATTCCACTCAAGTTTATTCACTTTCATTGAACACTAAACTTACATTCAGATTCACCTCATTATAGTCAAGTCCTTCCACTATCATTCTACGAAACTTACATTCACATCCACTTCAATCCACTCAAACCCATTCACTCACATCCACCTCATTTCACTCAATTCCTCTCACTTTCATTCCACTATACTTACACTCACATCCACTTCATTGCACTCAAGCCCATTCACTCACATCCACCTCATTCCACTCAAGTCCTTTCACTATCACTCCAATAGCCTTCCAGTCACATCCATTTCAATCCACACAAGCCCATTCACTCACATCCACCTCATTCCACTCAAGTCCTTTCGCTTTTAGTCCATTAGACTTCCACTCACATCCACTTCAATCCACTCAAGCCCATTCACTCACATCCACCTTGTTCCACTCAAGTCCTTTCACTCTTCCTCCACTAGACTTGCACTCACATTCCCCTCATTGCATTTAAGTTCTTCCATTGTCATTCCACTAGACTTACATTCATGTCCCCTTCATTCCATTCAAGCCTTTCCATTGTCATTATAGTAGACTTACATTAACATCCACCCCATTTCACTATCATTCTAGTAAACTTACATTCACATTCATTTCATTTCACTCAAGTCCTTTCATTAATCCATTTCATTTCACTCAAATCATGTCACTTTCATCCCATTGGACTTACACTCACACATCTAATTAGTTCCACTCAAGTTCATTCATTAGGTCTTCATTTCACTACAATTACATTTAAGTATGGAACTCATGATGTTTCACTTAATAATGTGCATGCGCATTTCACTTTAACTCCACTCTAACTACACCTATCTCATATTCATTCCACCTTAATGTAAATGGGTTCCATTTTATTTCCATTCCATTGGATTTGTACATTGATTCCACCTAAGTTGGGACACTTGCCTATCATAAACGCTTTGTTGAAGTTGTTGCTTTAACTATCTGTGGTGGGTTTGTGTGGTTATCAAAGGCTCTTCCTATTAAACCCTACACCACAATATACAATGCATGTGTGCATTTCCACAATTAACACAATGATGGAAATAAATGGCTAATGGGGCATACATTATGTACATGGGATTACATGCAACCGTATACATGTGAGGTATTGAATTCCATGAACAACCCCACAAATTGACCAATATAGATATAAACTTATTCTACCTTTAAAGACATGCTACAAGCCGTAGATATCCGCCTTTTTTTCCAAGGATTGCTCACCATCACGTAAACACTTTGCATCCATTTGCTCTCATTTTCAACAATTGGACTTTTCCAATATTTCACCAATGAGTTCCATGCATAGATGGGGCAACCCTCTAGCCTAGCTGCATTCCCTCCTACCTTCCAAAGCTACCTCCATTTTTGCTCTTGCATATTTTTTTCCATAGTGCCAAGCTTTAATGGTGGGTCTATCACTAGAAGAAATGAGGGGATATGCAACCATCCAATTCCAACTACATGCGATTATGTGTCGTTTGCCACTACTTTTGCAATTACTTACCAACTTCACCAAATTTGGGGAGGATTTGCAACTACATTACAACTAATGTGCAACTATTAACTTCCTCAGCCTCCTATGTGAATGTTTCTACGATTATATTAATCCATGAATCAACCCCCATCGCCCATTAGTTGCATGTGTAACTAAAATTGACTCACAAATTGATGTACAATGTATATAATAAGCATGATAACCATACATATTTGGGGTTGTACAATTAAAATTTTTATTTCTATTATAATAAATATTTATTATGCATATTATCAACAAATTTGTAAAGGTTCAATGTAAAGTTTTTGTAAAAAATACTTTGAGGCTATATTAAAAGTCTTAAAAATTGATTTAATTTTTTTTCTTATCAATAATTATGATATAATTAATTAACATTGAATAATTATTTAATTAATTGTAACTAGTTATTAATAGTTGATAAATATTATTTAATATTTAATATTTTAAGAATTCGAAATTAAATATTCATCAAATTCAAGAATATTAATATCAATTAATACCTAGTTGAAATTTAATATTAGATTTACTGTTATTTATTATTATTTATTCCATCATTAAAATTAAATATGAGTTAACAAACTAGATTTAATTTTTATTTGATTCATAATTAAAATTTAATCATCAATAAATTCCAATTATTTATTAAATATTGAATCATTAATCAAATACTGATTAATTAAATATTTTTATTACGTCATTCACAATTCAATATTATTTAAGTTTTTAATTTGTCATATTAACTAATTATTCATTTAATATTAATTAATCAAGTTACAATTTCATATTTAATTATTTTTAGTTGATAGTTATAGTTATTAATTAATTATTTAGTCATTAAGATTAAATACTAGTTAGTAAACTAAAATATTTATTAATTGATTGATATTACATATTAACTAAATGACTATTATTTATTATTTAGATAATTATTAAGACTAAATAATATTTAATAAAATAAAAATTGTTATGAATTGATTGATATTAACTATTAATATTAATAATATTATTATTATTTACTGATTTATTTCTTAAGATTAAATTCTAGTTAATAAACTAAAATTAGTTATGAATTGATTGACATTACATATTAAATAAATTATAAGTTTTAATTAAATTTCCATCATTAAGATTAAATATAAGTTAATAAATTAAAAATATTTATCAATTTATTGATGTTTCATATTAAATAAATTATGTTTTAATTAATTATTTAATCATTAAGATTAAATCTTACTTAATAAACTAGAATAGTTATTAATCAATTGATATTGCATGTTAAATAAATTATAATTATTAACATTAATTCATGAGTTAATTTTTAATTAACTAATTAACTAATAATCATCCATTTAATATAAATTGAATAATAACTAGTTGAAATTTAATAACCAAATAATTGTAAATAATAAACTAGAACTAGCTATTAATCAATTGATATTAAATAAATTATGATTATGATTATTTTTAATTTTTAATTAATTAATTAACGAATTAATTAATTAATCTTTCATTATTATTAATGAATTTTTAATATGAACTAGTTATTTATTTCATTTTAATATTTCATTAACTATTAAATAAATATTAATTAATATTTGATGATATTATGACCTACTATTATTTATAGGCGGATAGGTAATAAGTAAATAAATAGTTAAGTAATAGGTAAGTAGTAAGTAAATAGGTTGTAGGTAGATAGGAAGTTAGTGAATTAGTTATTTAATTAGTGATTTAACTAGACAATGAGTGAGTTATTTAATTATGGAGTTGACACAATTGAAAAAGGAAACCAAATTGTGTGGGATAAAAAGTCTAGTCACAACCTAGTTGAAAACTATTTGCAATTTACTTGCAACTAGATTTTTTTATCACATATTGTTTGGATTCCTTGTCAAATGTGTCAACTATATAAATAGATGCATTGTAAACATTAAAATACACAAGAGTTGCCAAATGGGATGAGCCAATTGAAAAAGTTTAACTCTAATTTGGTTAAATCCAAAATAAAATAAAACAAATTCAAAAATGTTTTAAGACTTACCTACCTACCCACCTAGGCCTACTTACCTAAGCCTCTCTACTTACCTACCCACCTATTTTTATTTTAAATGTTTCAAAAATCATAAATGTTACCATGTGACACAAAACTATTAATCCACGTGTATGAATTAAATACCTTAAAAAATAAATGATTGAGATAATAATTTTGGTAATAAATTTGATTTATTTAATATTCTTTGAATATGTCACATGACAACATGACATTAGTCATTATAAATTGTTCACTAGTTGCATGATAGTCGCATGATAGTTGCATGTGTTATACGGTCAACAAATGAAAAATATAGTCAATTCAAATACATACTTCATCCATTATCTGTGTGATGATATCATTATGACACCATCATTTGCAACTAATGTTTTATGCAACTTGTCCAACGCTATTACAAGGCATTTTAGTTACAAATGTCGTTTGCAACTAAAAATTGGTTTTAAACTATAGTGAAAAATATGTAAATTTCTTCTATGAGAAAAAGTTTGGCAAAGTCTCCCATGAATAGCCTCCCATTGCTTTGGTGTGTGGTGTCTAAAATTGCAACCAAACACATCCAAATATGAGAATGCAACTTTTCGCACCTTTTGCTGCCAATATGTCCTACCACTAACGATCTCCCAAGTTTCATCTATGGGGATTCTCACAAGTGCAGGCTGCCCAAATGCCACAACCTGTTTCAGCTCCTTTTGCAACTCTCCATGGAATTTTGGCGATTCTTTTCTTCGCACATGAGTGGACACTGAACTCTCTTGTAGGAACCCTATGTGTGAACCAGGGTACTACAAGACATAAAACTACTTGTGGCTGGTCTAGGGCAGGGTTGTCACTTGAGCTTAGCATAATTGGATGAGTGCCACCTGACCAACTCCTTGAACATACCATGCCTTCGGTGGTGGCATTTACAAACATGCCACATAACACATGAACAAAGATGATTACAACATCATTAGTTCTAAACAATCTAAACCTAAAACATAAAAACACAATGTCTCGTGTAACATCAATCCACTGCACATTATAACCTGTATTCTAGCTTTAGTGATCTAAACATTCCAACAACAATGTTGCTTTGGCACATCTCTAGCTTGAGTATATATGTCTGCTGATGGCTTGATGGGCAAAAGTTTCAAATGTAAGACAGTCTAAATGTGAGGCTATTCATGCTGACTTTGCCTGGGCATGCATCAATGATGAGTTTCAGTATTGAAGGGTACAATGAATGAACCAAAACCACGACATGGTTCACTGTTGGAGCTGCCGAATGTGATGTGGTCACAGCCTGAAATGCCTGCATGCAGTAAGTACACTAATTTGTGACAACAAATGTGATAGTCACCTAGGTTTCTGTATCAGTTGCTGCTAAAAACAATAGGATGACCCACTCTTGATACCAGGCCCATAACTCCTAATAAAAACATAACTACTTGATATAGAGTTCCACATTTGAGCCTACAAATTAACGCCTCTAGAATAGACCTTTGCGCCTGCCTCACAATGTGCCAGACCATCAGACCATCACCTTAATTAAACATGAACATTAGGGATAAATAGTAGCCCCCATAATACACACCAACAATCACATTGTCATCTTTGATTAGTTTTCTGGAAGAACATCATAAAGATATTTAAACCCTAACCTTTTGCATCCACTCAATGACCTTGCATTAAAAAAGGCGAGACTGTATGTACAACTTACAGTTTGCCAAAATAGTGGGGATCTGTAGAGAGAGTTTCAAGCCTGCAAAGAAACAAATCATTCCTGAAGCTTTATGGATTGAGGATTGTTTGACAAGAGATCATCACAGACACAAAACAGAACAAGAAGCAGCAGAAGAAGAAAAAGAAAACACGACGACAAGATGACCTATCATGTTTCATCCACTTTCTTCATCCATCCATTATCCTTCCTTCCATCCCACTTCATCCACTTTCTTCATCCTTCCTTCTATCCTGTTTTCTCCATTTTCCCCCCTCTCCTTCCTTCCTTCATCCTTTCTTCCATCCTGTTTCATCCATTTTCCCTTCTATATCCTTCATTCTTTCTTCCATCCTGTTTTCTCCATTTTCCCCTCTACCCTTCCTTACTTACTTCATCCTTTCTTCCAGCCTGTTTCATCCATTTTCCCTTCAATCCTTCCTCTGACATCTTGCTTCATTCTGTTTTTCTTCCATCCTTCCTTCAATCCTTTCTTCCATCCTATTTCATCCATTTCCTCTCTCTGCTCCCTTCCTTCCATCCTGCTTCATCCATTTTCCCCTCTATCCTTCATACTTTCTTCCGTCCCATTTCATCCCTCTCTTCCTCCATCCTTCCTTCATCCTTTTTTCTATCCCATTTCATCCATTTCCCCCTCTATCCTTCATCCTTTCTTTCATCCTGTTTCATCCATTTTTTCCTCTATCCTTTGTCCTATGTTCCATCCCCTTTCATCCTTTCTTCCACCCATTTATTTCCTTTTCAAACTAGATTTACTGTATTTTTCCATCGCAATGCAGTCATGGATTATGATGTGCTAGCATATTCGGATCAGAGGGTTTTTTCCTTTCTTTTCCTTTTTTTCAATTTTTTGATATCAAGAATTTGGCGAAAATTTCAAACAAAATAGCAAAATTAGTCAAATTTTCACTAGAAAAGAAAAATTGCCCAAAATTGCTCCAAAAAAACTCATAAGCACAATGTGGCACACTGGCATTGTATGATGACATTTTCTCCAAATTGAGTATAAAAATACAAACTGTTTTCCAAATTTTGTAGGTCTTAGGAAAAAGATTGATATAGCATACCAGCACACATGATTCATTTCACTTGAAAACAAATCAATCACTCCATTCATCATACTCAATTGGGTTTGGGTTTTTTAAGGTTAGTCAGGCCGCATGTTCACCATTTTTAGTTTTTCATGCTTACAAAAACTACATAATTTCGCTAGTGCTTGCAACACATCTCAACCAATCTTGAGTTAGGAGCCAAGTTTCAGAAGAATATCAAAAGGACTATCATGCAAAGTTTGCCACCGAAGTGTGATTAAGTACCTTTGACCATGGGTTTCTCCACCCTTGGGGATATTGCCAAAGGTGGAATTTTTTTAACATGGTTCCTTGTCCTTCCCCCAACTTCATTCAACCATAATCAGCAATTAGTAATTACCCATTTACACAATCATAAGATTTGGAGGAATCTCATTTTCAACCATTGGGTATGATTGAAAACCCATCATCCTCCTCCTCAAGAAGGTCCACCATCTAATGTCCAAATCATAACAAGGTTTGTACTGTTGTACAATATCCAAGTTCCAAATCACTATTCAATCATATCTGCATCCTTCGTTGAAAGAGATAACAGTCCCATACTTTAAAACATGAGAGTCACCACAGCAGGGGGGAAGCAGGATTCAATATGCAAAACATTAGTTAGACAAAGAAAAGTCAGTTCAATTCACAACCATTATAAAAGTCCTGTACATTTTTGTTTCCATCAAGCTTAAATTGATTAAAGCATTCATGACAGAGATTAGCATGTTCTTACCCATGGCTACTAATTTTCCCTATGCAGAGTTCTTCTCACTGCCATTTCTTGTCATCTTTTTTTGGAAGTTGCTGTGTAGTCATTGGTCCTTCACCCAAGCCACACACAGTCTTCTCATCAGTAGTGACAAACCTTCTGTTCACTCTTTTCGAATGATTATTTATGCATCACATTGAAGTTTGTTGCGAGTATAATAAGTCAAGAGTACATATGATCACATGCTGCTTGCACCATTGTACCATTCCTCTTGTTTGCACCGTCACTTGCCTCATTTCATTCAGACTGACCCCTAATATCAATAATCAGGGGAGTAAGACGAGATTGCCACTGGCTCACCATTTCTCAAATCATAATGGACGTAGTGAAGACAAAAGAATTGCTGATCAGGTGGAAAAACAAATACAGTTGAGGTGGATGGCAGTGACCCTCAGTGACAGTGATAAGAAAAGTTGAATGATATGTTACACAGAGACTCCCTTTACATTCTCTGCAGGCTTTTTGAATGACTCGTACTCTTGTTGGACCATTTCTCCCCCTTGCACTGGATCAAATGCACACCTGTAAAAGCTGAACCCTCACATAATAGCCCCACATCTTCAATTACTCCATTTTACATCAAGAGTCACATGCACCCACAAACCCAGAGTACCACACCACAGGCACAACTTGTAACTGAACTTGAACCAGTCCAGATTCATGATTACCCATTGAAGAGCTTTCTGAATTATTTGAGCTTATTTTGTGCCACTGGCATTCATCATTAACCAATCACACAATACATGCAGAGTAGACATGACAGTGACTGGGTCATAAAGAAAGACTTAGAAATGAAACAAGGTCATGAGACCTACAGAGAAAAAGAAGAAAAGTGGAAAAGGGAAGAAAATTTACCTTCCATTGGCACAGGCAATCAGGACAGTATGCTTTTGTGGACCAAATGCAACCATGGCACGAGAATCCTCTGGAATTCGAAACTGTGCAAATGACCACTCTGAACTGAAGTACTTGGGCAAGACCCCTGCAACACTCACCCAACCAAGGAGTGCCACATCAGCCCTAATAGTCTGAAATGGATCCCCACAATCTTGCAATCTCTCAGTTGCTGCTTCAAACCTAGTTGAGCAAGAGATATGCTACACACCCGACTAAGGAGTGCCACATCCGCCCTAATAGTCTGAAATGGAGCCCCACAATCTTGCAATTTCTCGGTTGCTTCTTCAAACCTTATTGTGCTAGAGATATGCTACTCAATAATCATCATATGTACACATCATGCTTGTGCAACAACCAACATCTAACATATCTGGAAGAAAACATAGGAAAGACAGATGTTACCTTTCATGAAGGAGAGGGATGAACCAGCATTTGTGGCAGCATAAGACAAGAAAGCAGAGCCAGCCAGTAAGAGACTGCTACCAGAGCCACCACTGCCTACAGGTTGCAGTGTTGAATTCCCCCGTGAGACAGATGCTGGCCCCAAAGCCTCTGCTCGTGCCTCATCTGATGCAGCCTTGATACCAAATACATGAACTGTGCCCTTATCGCTGGAGCATGCAAGCCACTGAGCATTTGCTGAGAAAGCAATGCTGTAAATATCTGCTCGGTCAGCACCTCGTCGTAGCTGCAGTATCCCATTTACCCATCCTTCCTTTTTATGTCACCCTTCTTATTTTATGCAAAGTCAGGAGAGCACACAAGAAACATACAAAAAAAAAGCAATTAGCAAAATAAAGAACCCACCTCTTGTAGTTTTGTACCATCTGCAGTGCTGAAGATGTAAATTAGGGTTCCCTTAGTGCTTGCAGTGGCCAGCAGAGCCCCACTCTGTGAGAGAGTTAAACAAGCCAGTGAAGATTCATGTGCCTGTACAAACCTTGTTTTCTTCACACTGTAGAGTTCAACTCTGACCTCACCGCGCCGTTGACCCGGGCATGCAAGAACACAGGCAGTGGATGCAGGTGAGAGGGCACAAATTCCTTTCATGTTGCTCAAGGTCTCAATCTGGTGAAGAACTTTCAGGTTCTCAAAATTGTAAACATAGATTTTGTGCTCCAAAACAACCACAATGCAGTCCCTTCTCAGCCTCACTGCCCGAACCTCACTTCTGAATGAAAGTTCCCCAATGCACCTGCTCTGGAAATCGTCCCAAATCATGACTTTGTTGGGTGAGTAGCGAGGATTCTTGCCTCCCCCAACAAGGGCCAACACATTGCATCTGAAAAGCATCTCCACAATTGCGATTCCGGCTCCATCTGTCTCCCTCCTGAATGTCTCCATGAATGGGTCACAATTGTAAATCCTGAATCCCGTCTCCGTTCCACAAGCAAAACAGCCATGGTCTTGATTAAATCCCACTGACAGCAAGCTCCAATCATGAGACTGACTCTCAGCCTGCTCCTCCTGATTTTGGTTCTCCCTCTGGATCAAGTTCTCATCTTGTTCCACATCAGATGGCTGCTGTCGTGATGGTGATGAACTTTTCGAAGCCATGGAGGGTGGGGACACTGAACCAGGCATCATCATCAAAACAAACCCTCACCTTGGAAACTCCTCCCTCTTGAAGACTTTTTAGGTCAGACTGCAAAAGCAGCTCAGTTGATAGAAAAACACTCCTAAATTGTCTTCTTTTGCACCTAAATCCAAAACATGAGTGTAGACACAAATCTTGGCAACACTTGCTGAGAGATTGCAGGCATCATTTTGACGAGACAGAAAACCTGCAGCAAGATTTTTTCACATGTGAAACTCCCACAGTAACTGCTGATTTTGAAACCAACATAGAAGCAAACAATGGATGAGAGCACATACCTATTTGCTTAACATGCTAGAAAATATACATGCCTTCTTCTTTGAAACAACACAAAGCTTCCATGGAAGAAAGAGAAACACAGAAAACAAAAAAAAACAGATGGAAGAAACCAGGATTACATAAAAGCAGCAACAGTAGAGATATAGGGTTTGAAACTTCAGCAAAATCTCACCAGAGAAAATTCGCATCAAACATCTCACCTTCTTCACAAGCTACCTATACTAAAGAGAAGAAGAAGAAGACGACGACAACACTGGATCTAAATAGATCAAAAGCTTCGAGTTTCACACACAAAAAAGATCATAGCGATGATTATGACATGACTCCCAGAATCTCAAATCTTCAAGTATATATATAAATCATCATCGTCACCACCACCACCACGGCGGTTATGAAGACTGCCGCCAGAACAACAACAACAACACTCTGGGTTTCTATATCAAACCACAAGCAAGCAAACAAAGGATAAGATCGGAATATCCCGTGCAGATAGGAAAATGAAAGAAGATCAAGGAGAAGATCAGAATATCCGACGCAGATAGAAGAGAAAATCGAAGAATATCAAGGATAGAAGATCGGAATCTCCCACGCGGATAGAAGAGAAAATGGAAGAATATGAAGAAAGAATTCGGAGATTCCTCTCTCCTCTTCTCTTTTCTGGACAAGAGCATCAAGTTCAACAGCCGCGACACAATTTGGCAACAGTTGCATGCACTGGTGTTGCAGTACACAATTTCCTGAAGAGAGAACGAACCTCGGAAGAGGCACAGAGACAGAGACACACACACACACACACACACACACACAGAGGGGGAGAGAGACGCACCGGCATGTGAAACAAAGGGGGGGCGGAGGAGGGGCTGGTGAAGATTGTTTTAGTCCTTATCTTGTGAATGCTGTTGTTGTTGCGCGAGCTGTGCTCCTCCGCGGCGTACTCGGGAGAGTCATAATTGTGCTGCCTTCCTTCGCTGCGTAACAATAGCAAAAACAACAACATCCATCATCATCATGGACATACTGGTGTGGCACAGTGCACGCAACGTAAAAGGAGAGAGATGACGACGACGACGATCCCTTTCCATCTACGCAACAACGTCCTTCCGTTTGCTTAGGTACTGTTCTCTCTCGTCCATGAACAACGCTCTGTCTCTCTCTTCGTCTCTCTCTCCTCCTTGAGCTGGTGCTCCAGCAGGTTCTTCTCGAGTCTTATTTAACTCTATTTTCCAAGTGCATCTCTCCCTCTCGTTGTTATTCTCTTCATATCCTCCAAGCTTTCTTGCAAATACAGAGACTGTTCTTTCGGCAACTTCACGAACATAATAAGAAGAAAGGAGTCTTGGGTTTGGACTTCTATTTTTTTTGGTAGATCGTGTCCATCAAAGGGTTTACAGAAATGAAGACAAAACTGCAACAAAAAAACCTTGAGGGTCGCAAAAGTCTAAAAGACAAGGGTGTTGTGTGTCTGGGTTCTGGTATTCTGGTATTCTGTGGCCATCAGCAAAGAAAGTATTATTTGGAGGAAATTTGTGGACACTTTACTTATAGTGTGTTATGTATCAATACGGCACAAGCTCAAGTGAAGAAGCATCTCTACTCCGCCTCGACTCTGCTCTGCAAAAGAAGAGAGAACACACAAGAGAGAAAATGCAGGTACTTCTCTAATCTCATCACTTCCATCAATATATCTTCATGGTTGAATTTGATCAAAGAGTCAGAACAAAGAACACACAGGAGAGAAAATGCAGGTACTTCTCTAATCTCACCAAGTCCATCTATATATATCTTCATGGTTGGATTTGATCAAGAAGAGTCCAGAACACCAAACCTAGAATGAACCCTGTCACCACTTTCTCTGATCCTTATCTATTTTTCGAAAAACCCAAATCAAAACCATCACAATGAAGACGGAGATGAAATCTTCCTCACCAATATTTGAATGCTGATCATTTCTGCGTTTTGACAAAATATCTCCACACGAAAGTGTATGAAACTTCTGATGCTGCAATAACAACAACAACAACAAACACTAGCACCAACCCTTTTCCAGTGTCTATAGTGTAGGACCTTGCACACCAAACCCTAATTCCAAAAAGACTGATTTTTACACACAATATTATGCCCAATCCTAAACCCTAAAAGTATGTTGTATTAAGTAAGTGTATCCATGGGTCTTTTTTAGGTTTTTTTGGGCTTTCTTTGTGGTTTTACTCTATGACTCTTTCTTCTAGTTTGGGTTCATTATTGGGGTTGGTTAATGAAGTTATCCTTAAAGTAATACCCAGTTTATAGTCTATACCCAATTTGGTTCTTTTAATTTCATCCCCATTTTTTCAGTGTTTTTTTTAAATCATCCCAATTGGGGGGGGCAAAATTCTCAAACTAGGGATGAACTAGTAACTAAATTTTAACTATAATATTTTTTAATAGCCTTATAGGGTACCTTTCATTGGGTTTAAAGATTATAGTTATATAGTAGTTGTCGAGGTATAAGATTGGGTTTTTAGGTGAAAAATAGTGACAAACATATCTAGAAATTTTGCTCAACCAATGAGGCAATGCAATATGCAACCCAAAAGTCCTAGGGTTTTTACCTTTAACAAGGGGGCCCTTAGTGAAGGGGCCCATGGGAGGAAGGGTTTGAGTTTTTTTTAATTTTGTTATTGCCCCAAGCTAATGGACACACATGTGTAGATTTTGGGTGCACCCATCCATTCGATGGGTTGTTTTCAAGTCTACCCATGTACTTGTTGGGTTTTTTTTCCAAATATGAATGTTGGGTAACTGATTTAATCATGATTTAATATCATTTTATTTTTTTGGGTTTTCACTTGCCTTTTTGTATCACAAGGTTTCATATCACTATGAAATGTAAAAAAAATTCATATGACTAAATAAATATACAAATAATTTATCTCAATTTGTTTAAATATTATTAAAATGAGATTCTTAAAAAATTGGTTTGAAAATTTATGCAAGAATTGTTAAAATAAAACATGCCAATTTTAAAATAAATTAAAATTTTAATATGAATTTGGTTTTTGAGATATAAATGTTTTTAATTAAGTTGTAAGGCTTTGATGAAGATTTAATAACAAAAATCATAATGAGATTAGTTTTTAATTGATTAATTTGTTTGTGTTGTTGTTGCCTTTTATGTTATAAAAATTTATTATTGCCTTAAAATAGTCGACATGCATGTATAATTTTAGGTTTTACCAAGCATGTATGGGGCAAACACAATTAGTTTTTTTGGGGAGGAAAAGAGGGAATCAATTCTATTAGGGAGCCTTTCCTCTAAATGACAATTAATTAACTTATGCAAATTTTTGATTTTTTGTGAAATTACAATGTTTGTCTTTTGCAAAACTTTATCCTCTTTTAGCAAGTTCTCTTGAAGACTTGTATATAATGATTTTAGTTTTAATCTTAAATTTGTGTAGTCTCAAACTTTGAAAAAACAAGGTTAGAAAGAAAGGAGATATTTGTTAACTTTAAGATGTCCTAAGGTTTTGAGATTTATTTTTATTTTTTTTGGGTGATTAACTAATGACTATAACATGAAATATAAGAAAAAACTTGGAAGATTTAATGCACCCACAACTGATCTAAAAGATGCAAAAAGTCTAAAAGATTGCATAAGTTAGTTAATTGTCATTTTAAAAAAAGGATGCCCAACAAAATTGATTCCTTTTCTTTCTCCCCAAAAACAAAAAATGAAAAAAACTTAGACCCCAGCTCCCTCACCGAAGGCAAAAAGTTTAAGCCTCTTGGGTGCATGCGGCATAACTTCATTGGTTGAACAAAAATTTTAAACATAGATATGTTCATCATTATTTTTCACCTACACTAATATGATGAGTTGCTACTGAATTACACAATTTTAAAAGCAAGGTGTGAGTCTAACTTTAATGATTAGGATATGTATGTTGTAATTTGGTAGTTTTCTTATAGGTGAAATGATCATACATTAGTGAATTTTCAACAAATAGGTTTTAAATCATTGAATTAAAGGAAAAGGTATCTAGTTGATTGAAATAATATTAGGATAGTGGTGTGTTCATTTTAGTTATTTTTCTTGATATGAAATTATGTGAAATTGTTGATCAATTATGTGGAGATTAATTAAATGGATTAATTTGACACAAAAATATATTCAACATTTTGGACAATACAAATAGAAAGCTTTTGGCAAGAAAACAATGATGCCAATTTTATTGAAGTTTTTAGTTGTAAGAATCACAAATAGACATATATGTTAAATGTATTTGATTGTGGTGTTAAAAGTTATTATAAATTTCAAAGGTGTTTTAGAAAAACATGTCATTTCTAAACCACTAGCCTTGAATTTCATTAAGTCATAACTACAAGAATTTTTAAATGCAGTGCATAATATAAATGAAAAATTCTACTTTGCATTTTGCTTCGATTTGAAACATTGGACTTCGAAATTATCGATAAAAGCCCAATCCCAAGAACTATGGACTAAACTAACATCACGATTTCATCACTTTCAAAAACACTTTCATACATGATCTTGGGTTCATGAATTACAACTAACTTGAGTTCCAACACCAGCACTAAGGAACATGCGTTGGCCCCAATCAACAATGCCAAAGTCAAGTGATTTGTTAAAAATCAACTTGAAGGCATTGTAACAAATGCCAATGCCATGGAGTTCATTTAATTGAATGATCATCCATGATTTGTAATAAAATCTTAACTTTTAGTTTAGTTTCAATTTCATTTTAGTTAACATCTAATTAAGTTTTAATTCATTTCCACTTGATTCATAGTTCATTTCTAGTTAACTTTTAATTAAACTTTTAATTAAGTTGGAATTAACTTCGAGTTAACTCCTAATTAACTCCCAATTAACTCTTACTTAAATCTAGTTATGACGCACTCCCAAGCTCCTTCATAGACTCAAATGTGAATCCAAGGTGAACATAATAAAAGGATGAGGAGTTGGGTATGTTTTTTGGCTCCCAACACTTCAGGGGCAAAGGGGTGTGTTGAAGCTCCAAAATAGTGACTACAAATAATGACAAATAAGTCAATTATTCACACAGACTTGCACAAACCAAACAACAAGTTGGTTAATGCATAATTGGATCACTTTTGGTACAAGGATGAGCCATGGGCAAACACGGACTAACAAGACTCACCACCGCCCAAATTTGGGGGAAGGCACCACCTCCCCCTTATAGTATTCTATGTATCTAGCCACGGGTCTAGCACCCAAATGTCATTTTATCCTAAAACTCCCAAATTAGGAATCTCGAAATTCTCAAAATTAGGACTCCGACAACTTTGGAGGCCCATAATTTTGTGTGTAGACCTTTGATTGAGGTGAGTTCTAAAACAAAGTTGTGGAGAACTTTCCAATGGTATGTGGCACGCCATATACACATAAATAAATCAAGGCAATTCTTGATTTTTAATGGTCGATAGTCAAATTAACAATTTGACTCCCAACCCTTCTTTTGGCCATAACTTATGTTTTAAGTACCCAAATGGGTCATGCAAGACCATTTTAAACATTTACATTCCAAGATCTTTCTAATGATATAAAAAAAAATTTAATCCAATGAATTTTGACCCCTGCAATCTCCTTCTGAAGATTCGAGAATCCATCGGGACTCCAACTCCCAAAGTGGGATTTCACTTGGGAGTGCGGGGGTTCATTCCCTCACACTCTCCTACACTTCCAGGAGCATGAAATGTGACTCCCAGGCTTCACTCTTGGCCTGCACCTTTGCAAGCCCTTGTTTTGGTTGTGAATCCAAGGCTAGGGTTACGACAAGTTAATTCCTATTAAACTTTTTGTTAAATCTCAATTAACTTTTAATTAAGTTTCAATTAATTCATAGTTGATTCCTAGGTAGGAAAGTTTTCAAGAAGTTTTTTTACTCAATGCACACATAAAAGCCTCTTTGAAAGCTTCCTTAAACTAAGTCTCCAAAGGGGTATAAATAAAAATAAGACCCCTCATTTCCTTTAATTTGTTCAACATTAGTCTTAAACACGATCTTACACCATAGCCTTAACATGTTCTTTTCATGTTCATGTTTGCGTATGTTAACATAATAAATATCCATTTCCACGTTGCTTTTACACATCTTGTGTTTTTGTTTTTAATTCTTGTGTTCTTATTTTTAAATCACATAATTTTGTCTTGTTCCTTGTTTGAAAGTTGGACATAGACATCTCCTTTAGCCTTTGTTTTTATGGATTTTCGTGTCATTAAAAGGCACACCTTACATCCACCTACTTCCTTTTTCAACCCTTGATGTTTATATTAAATTCAAACCCAACAAAAAATCAGAAAGTTCTTGAATGACTTAAACTTCACGCGATTCTAAACTACATCACACCATCATATTAATTATGATGTTTTTCAAATGAAATAATTTTTAAAAAATATTTAAGAATTTAAAATTAGGAATAGTTTAATGTTTGATTCATGAAGGTGTAACAACTATTTCTAAACTTTAAAACCATTGAACATTAAATTTAACATATTGAACCTTTAGGTTAGATTTGAATAAACAAAAAATTGAAAAAATCATACGAAGGTTAAGGTGGATTTACCAAAACTTCCTATGGTAAAAATGGTGTGTATTGGGGAAAAAATGGTGTAGCCACACCTAGGATAAAAAATGAATACATCCTTTGTGATGGAAAATGGTGGCTTCAATCTAATCTTGTGGGTGAGGATCAAGATTGAGCGATGAAGGAAGCCAAATTTAAATGTGAAGGAAAAAACAAACATTTCCATTATAAATAAAAATTTCATATTGAATTGATTGGAGGATGACCAATTCCTTGCAATTATTATTAGTTCATGAATTGATAGGAGCTATTGATTGAAAGAAAAGAAAGGGAAAATATTCATTGCACCTTCATTGGCCAAAAGTAAAAGCTCGTTTTTTAAAAGAGGGAAACTCTTTGAAAGGGTTGAAAGAAAAAGGGCAAAAATTTATTTTGTTTCCTTTGGGCTTTGATGTTTTCTTTAGTGTGATAATAATAAACAGGGCATAGTCTAAAAAAGGTAAAACCAAGGGATAAAATTATGAAGATAGAAATAATAACTTGAATATGAATGAGCTAGAATTGATTATTTTCTAGTGAAATTATTTATTTAGACTCTAAATGTCCATTATACATTCAAGAAGTGATGATTGCAACAAGGGATTCATTTGAAAATTGAAACAATAATATATTAATATTTAAAACACATTTGCACAAAGTTTTAACCTGATTAAAATTACTAGTTAGGAGATAAGGTTGTTAGAATTTGAAGACATCTACTACAAACCAATATTTAAACTTCCCATTCTAGCATTTAGATCTTTCGACTATAAAAGTAAATTGTTTTGAAATTTGACACAACATTAAATTAACACCTAATGAACGTGTTCACAAAAAATTAAAGCTTTTGGAGTTGTTTTTTGAAATATATAGGTTTTAGAACTCAAGGGGGTTTATTACCAAGATAATTTGTGGAGGATGTGGCAAATCGACATTTTATCATTTTAAGTTAACTTTCTTCATGTTTATGTAATTAGTTGTTAATTTCATAAATAACCCCTGTTTGTTGAATTCCAAGATTATATGAAGAAATGATGGCATTTTGATTGAATAAAAGTGTAATGTCACTATTTTTGGATCCCCTTCTTTCTAATCATGTGATAGATTTTTTCCCTCACAATTAAGCAATGATGTTTAGTTTATAATCAATTATGTAAGATAGGTTTAATTTTAGCCATTACATATCCAATTTGGAACTTTTTTGAGGAGAATACAACATTTTAAGTGATAAAGAATTGCTAACATGTTCATTTGATTAATATACACCTAACTTGAAAATTAAATTTTCCATATTATGAAAAACTAAATTAGAATTGTCATACTTTTTAAGTTACAACTCAATCACTACCATTATATCATTCACTTCCCGAACTTTTTTGTGTGATATTATGCATGTAATAGTTGGATGCATAAATATCTCACACAAGGCAACATGATTTGAAATTGCAAATCACAAATATGGATGAATGGTGGAACTTAATGCATTATATGTTACTAATAGAATTGAAAAGAATGGTAGACAAATATACAACTGATGAAGAGATGTATAGGGCGATAATGATTAGTAGTTTATAAGGATGTTTATATAGGATTTGTCTATCACATGTTTATTGGCAATCCAAGGCAACTAGTCTAGGGCTAATAGATGAAAAAAACAAAACTTAATGAGAAGGCCAAACATCTTTAGCAACAATAAATGTAAAAGCCTCTAAACTTGCAACAACAATAATTTTAGAAACATAAATGTTGCATGGTGGAAATCCAAAAGGGGATGCAACAATTGTAGAAAACATCACCCAAAAGGAAACTATTTAATGATAAAATGTTATGACTATAATCAACATCATGATTCATGGGTGTAACAAAAGATGTTACATGCAACTATAAATGTTATCACTTTATATCTTTAATTATCAAATAATAGATTGACACATGACATCACAAGAAAAGTTACAAAATTCAAAGATGTTATGTTATGCTTAATATAATAAAAAAAAGTGGCAAAATAATTAGTGCTTGTTAATGATTAGTAATGAACGTTAATATCTTTAAATGAAGAAATATCAAATACAAACTTGACACATGGATGTAACAAAACATGATACATGTGATTATCAAATGAGCATTGCAATTGTAGGTCACTAATTATTTAATGGTAGACTCACAAGTGGCATCACAAGAGAAATGAAAAAACCCACACATACATTGTTGTGACCAAAATAATCATGACGAGTGGCAATAATAACTAATCCCCATTGTGTGATTAATATTGAATGTTTGCATCTCTAAATGAAAAGATATCAAATTAAACTTTGACACATTGGTACAATAAAACACAAATACATGTAATCATTAAATGAACATTATGAATATAATTCATTGTTTATTTAATGATAACGTCACACATGGCATCACAAATATTACAAATGCAAATATAATTTAAATATGCGTAGGGTAGGTTGAATTATTTAAGTGGGTTAGAAAATTTGTTAATTAAAATGTGGTTACATTTTATGTTACATAAAAAGAATTGTTGTTGTGACAAAGATTTTGGACTTCATTGTGAAGGTGAAAGGTTCAAATCATTATTTTTGTAACTTATTTACCTTAATTTAGGCTAAATAATTTTATATGGTTATTCACAAGTAAGGTGTGTAAATTATGTTAACTGATTTTTTACTTAACCCATGCTTTTAACCTAGGTGGCCTAACATATATTAGCTTGAATTTTGATATGTAATCGTATATATGTTATGTTTTGGTGTAGTGAATTGACCCAAACATTTACATATTTATTTATTTTAAACATTTGATAAAATTTTGACAAGTGAATTTTACACCCAATTCACTTTTGGTCATGTGCAATTCATAAATGACCATGTGTAAATGGTTTTTACACACATGTCATTTTTATATGAAGACATCATTTATAGCATTTAATCAAATAAAATGATTAGGTATTCACACCATTTGACATTTTACATGTCACATTATGAAACTTTATGAGCTGGAATCTCAATATTGTTACAAAATTAGCAAAAAACTAATTGATAATGTGATTAATTTTTGCAACTAGATGTCACATCATTATCCTTTACAATTTGATGGGTGAAACAACATGGGTTTAATAATTCATAAGTTGTAAATGAAAGTTGCAAAACCCAAAATGTGTTGTGATGTCAATTCATTGTGTCAAAGCATAAGTTTTTACTCTGGAATTTTTTTAAAAAAATTCATCCTCCCTTTTGTCATCGCATTGATACCATATTAACATTCACAAAGTGATGAAACTTTGCACATTAACCCATGATTTAGTGTTTGTTCATTTTTGCCTTTTATGATCAAAATATTCATATGTTGTATTGTGTGCAATCCAAGACCTATGATTTAATTTTGCAAACATTAATTATATTAACGTTTTGACATTTTTTGACATTATTGTAATCTTTTTCCAATCCCTTCCTTATGTTTTTATTTTTTTCACATCATTGTCATCCTTTGCAATGTTTGCACACCCATAAGAACTTTTTAAAAATAAATTTTACTTCACCCAACAATTCATCAATAATTTAAAAAGTTGCAACAATATGATGCATAATTTGTGTTAAAATGATTTCTTCAGAAATAAAATAAGAATATATATATATAGATGCCTCAATTAAATCCCCTAAAAAATCCATTGTGTAATGCATAAGTCATCAAATTACATATTTGATAAATTTATTAAATAATATTGTCTAAAGTACATATCTATATTTGATAAAATGTTTCCAATAGTCTTGTCAATGATATATCTTAAACTCGTGGGATTTGTTTTTAATAATCTCATTTACAAATATTACTACATATGTTGTAAATGCCATTTTTGGACATCATTTAGGCAATCCATCTGGTTGTACGTTTTTGTGATTTAGTTGTTTAAAATTTAAGATTTCCATTTATTGATCCATAATTTTCCATTCATCCATTGTTCATTAAAAAAATTTCATTCATTTGTTGTATTCATGAATCCATTTAAATCCATGTGTTTCCATTCATTGATTTTCCTTGTATTCATTAACATTTTGTTGTGCTTAACCATTCACCATTCATGTTCATAGATTAACAATGCCACATTTTACAATTGTTAAATTATGTAGTTAATGTCTTCATTTCAAGTCCATGTTATAATTTTTATGCAAAAACAACACAACTTTTAGCAAATGACAGTTCCCATATTCCCAAACTCCTTTTGTGATTTTTTCCCAAAATGTTTTTAGGTTTCAATAATCTTAGCTTCATGATTTCACCAAACATTTTTTTTTTTTTCGAGTTATTTATTTTAATCAACAAACTTATCCTTCTTTTCCACCTTTCAAACGATAATGCACACAACTCTTCACACAAGATACTTTGCCAAACATAGAATTGTTTTTTGCAAAGTTTAATAGAAGCAATTTTTTTTCAAAAATGTTAGACCTCCACATGAAAACAATAAAAAATGTGAATAAAATTCATTGTTCATTAAAATTAGTGCAAAAACGAGTTTGGTCCTCAACTATTTTCATTTTAAAATGCCCAACACCTTATCATGCAATGCATCCCCAATATTAAGGTGATAGGGTGTTCGCTTGTGGGTATTTTAAAAAATCTCTATTATGCAAATTATTTAACATGACCTATTGATGAATTAAACCAATGTTGTTTTAACATATAAACATGTGTTATATATCAACATTAATAGCAAGGACTTAACAATTCATTGTGAATTTAAATAATACATGTAATATATATTAATTTGGTAGGAACCTAAAATAAAACCAATATTACATGAATTTTATGCCATTTTCAATATAGGACATATTTATATCTGTCAACTAGTTAAAAATTAATCTTGAATTCAATTCTAGGACCAAATTTGTATGAAAGTTTTTTTTAGATATCCAATACAAGTACAACCTTTTGTGAATTAAAAAAAAAAAATGATACCAAGATTAAGTTGGTATGTTCAAAAATCAATACTAAACCAACATTGAATTCAACCCACACATTATTTTGTAAGGGGATTGAATTGTAAACCCACACATTTGAATTGGGCCAAGAAACATGAACAATGAAACTTAGCCTCCAAGCCTTTACAAGAAAAGAACTTACCCTTTAGCCGTGGGTCCTTGATTGCCTTCCTTGTTAAATAGAGGTTTGAGTGAATGTTGACAAGGAACTCCCAAAACCACAACTTGCATAATCTCTTTTTTGAAGGTCTTAAATCCATTGGTAGATTAGTTCGATGAACGTAACTTGGACTAAGTGATGATCAATGTTATGGTTCAATTGATGAACACATACATTTTTCTATGTTTTTATTGGGTTCAAAATTCATTCACATTCATGAATAGTTTTGTCGTTCACCCCATAGTTGTCAATTTCCCAGGATCATGATGTCTTTTGCTTCTTATAGGAAGAAACATTCCACTAATGGGTTCTTTTTAATTAATTTTTGACTCAAATCGTATGCATCCCAATGCCACCCATTTAATTTGGTGTTCATTTGGAGTTTTTAAATATCTCTATTTTTACATTTTGTTGTGCAATGTAACATTGTGCTTCAGATTGTTTCCAAGATGACTTTTTCATGTTCACATGTTTGCTTGTTCAATGTGTTTTATTCTATAGTCATCATGCTGCTTAGATCCCTAACGTTTAACTAAAATGAATTTTCAGGTGGGGATTGATTTTTTGATGGCTCCAACTTGCTTTTGGATGTGGAGTTGCCATCCTTGTTCTTCATTGTGACATGCCATGGAGTGAGGAATAACTTGCCAAAAGCCTGAGAATGTGAGAGATTGAAAATACATGTTGAAAAAAACATTCAAATAAATGTTACATTAAACAAATTGTCAAATGCTTAAAATCTATTGTTAATTGACAATAGTTTCTATCATAGGGTAGTAGTTACTTTCACAAAATAATAGTTACCATTGCAAGGTAGTAATTATCCTCCTAAGGAAAAATAATAAAAAATAAATAATGGACTAAGATAAAAGGTTAATTTGTTAATAGGGTATATCTCCTACCTTAATGAGCTTAGTGGGCATCCTAGTTACTAGTGGTAAGTTTTCACGTATCATTTCTTGTTTATTAAAGGGGATGAAACTAACTGGGTAGTTAAGTAGGTTTGTGATTGGTTTGTTGACTAATCACTTAAGGGACATTTGGGGAAGATTAGGATAAGATTTGGGTGAATTTGAGTATTGTTTTGTCTTATGGAGTAAATTAAGACAAGGTGGGGGAATATTAAAGGATATGGGAAACCCTTATGTGATGGGAAACCACTTTTGGTTTCTTTTTATCCCTTGGGTTCATTCTTTCATTCCAAACTTATTTATTTTCTTGGTTTATTTTCAATGATGTATTTTTGTGTTGTTTTTGAAAAATGAAAAGGAAATTTTTTTTGTGAAAAAGAATGTGCATTTATGTGAAAGTCATGAACCTTTTTAAAAATTATATATATATATATGTTATCATTGCCTTTTAATGTTGATAATATGTTTAGTTAATTTAATGTGAATAATTGTAACTCTCATATATATATATATGTCCTTGCTTTTTAGATAAATTTTTGGAACATGATGCTAGTTGTTACATAACGGTAATTGGAGACTTACAAGTGGTTTAGAAGAAGTCAACATCTTTATTTAGGATGGTAGTTTTATTTAGGGTGGCATAGTGTTAAAATGGAGGTTTTGACTGTAAGAAAGTTTTTTTTGATGTTTGGACAACAACTATTTTTCAACCTCCTTTTTCATTCCTTTGTGTTTTTAGTGTTTTTGGAGTAGTTTAATTTTTCTATATAGAAGAAAGGTCTTCCTTCCAAAGGGCAACCCATGATCCATTTGCCCTCTTACTTTGGAAGTTATTTGTTTTACTACCTAATAGTCGCATGCCTTCATTGTGGTAGGTTAATGAATTTGCGATTATACATATAGTTTTTCAATATTTGATATTCATATTTTTCCTTTCAAAAACACTTCAAAAAATGAAAAGAAATTTGTTGTTATACTAAATGGATTTCATTTTGGTCTCAATCTTATATATTAAAGCTACAGTGGTGTTTGTCTGTCTGTGTGGGCAGTGCTTGAAAAATTCTTCCACTCACTGCCCGTTCCCTGTGGAGCTTCCCCAGATGTAACTGACTCCAGAGAAAAAAGAAATCAGGGGCAGTCTGATTTTTTGAGGCAAAAGATTTGGTAGACCAGAAAAAAAATATTTAGGCCTTGGACAACCCAAAATTTTATTTTTATTTTTTGTGTTGACCAAGACTACCTTTTTTTT
>Ga0116231_10003319_pt1 | contig 33576 bp, 33 predicted proteins | sample S1TSphgellanicum_2_FD_89695 | JGI IMG/M metagenome (GOLD analysis project Ga0116231, IMG submission 89695) | Host-associated microbial communities from peat moss isolated from Minnesota, USA - S1T2_Fd - Sphagnum magellanicum MG | ecosystem: Host-associated > Plants > Peat moss > Unclassified... | reverse complement strand
TTAAGCATCATATATGTGTGTGTTCAATTGCTTTACTCCCCTCTTTCCCCCACCCGCCCCCCCCCCCATGTTCCTACTCTTAAAATAATAATGAAAGATTATACAACAATTTATTTGTAACTAATAATTATTTTAAAAGTAAGGCATGGCCTTCATTTTAATTTTTAAACATATACTTATCACCTAAGGAAATGTAGATATATTCTAAAAAGTTCAATAGCGTAATTTAGGTGTATGTTCTAGTTTCAAGATTTGGCGGTTTCAAAATTCAATTATAGCTTTAATTCTAGCAAATTATGGACATGTGATTTGAATACCTTAGAACCTAAGGTTCAACTTTGATTTGAACTTGCCAAATACTTTAAACCTAACTATATTGGTAAAAACCTTTTTTAAAAAAGGTTATTTTTTAACATTATGAGTACACCATCCTGAATTTGGATTTTGAATGCAAAGGTGAAGATATCAATGAAGCTATTAATTTATCCTATCCTTTAAACTACAAAAAGTGGAATATAAAAGGAAGTCAGTTTAAAGGGGAAAGGAAAAAAAAAGAAGGTAAAAACTTATGGTTTTCATGAACATCAATTGTTTTCAAATGCTTATATATATATAAATTTGACATTCATGTATTGTTCCATTTTTTTTAAATAACAAAAAAATCATTTTATTGTGAGTATTAACTTTTTATGATGAATATTCACTCAATGGTTTAATGTAGATGGAGTTGAATGTTGTTTATTTTACTATTGTGGATATATATATTTTAATCTTGCATTATATGAATGTGCATGTCTTCTTTTTGCGTATATTGTGAAACAATTACATTTATTTTCAAATGTATTTTGTTCTATTATTATGTGTGTATATGTTAAGCAACAATGTGTGAATAGTGAATTCAAATGTGTAAGAATTTTATTGCATTTTCCATACATTCTTTAAATATTGTAATGAAAATATCATGAATTTTTATTTATAATTCACTACAAACCATAACAAATAATAAAATATATTCACAATTTGAAAACATTGTATGGTTAACTAACAATCATGATGACCTTTTTTGGGGAAAATGTTTAAATATAAACATTACGCACTAGTAGAAAAAGGTCTTTTTCAAAAAAACTTGGATTAATTTTTAGTCACGTGCAACATTTATGACTAAAATCATTTTAGTCGCACACAACAATAATCATAGGCAACATGGATTGTGAATGTAAAAAAAACAATAAAAATATGGTTTCATCCTTTAATTTATTGTATACACGTTGTCATTTGCAACTTATCATGCAACTAATTTGATCACCCTAACAACAATTGATGTGTTGCCATGTGGCAATTTTAGAAATATTTCAAAATTATTTTGATTTAATCTTGAAAAATCCACATCATCTATTTTGTATGGTCTTAATATATGACACATGACATATTAAATATGTCCATTTTAAGGCCAATTATTTGATGCCACATGGCATATAAAAATTGTGTCCATGTTTTTAAAGGCCAATTATTTGGTGACATGTGGCATGTTAAACCTTGTTTAATATTTTAAATTAATTAGTTAATTTTGGATTGTTTAATTTAAGATCAATAGGATGTTAACACAATATAGGTAAGGAGAGTCTAGGCCTAAGGAGATAAGTAGGTAAGCTTAGGTTAATCAAATAGGTTTTAAAAAATCTTATTTTTAATTTGGGTCTTGGCCTTTAAGGTTGAATATCTTTTGTTGGTTTATCCTTTGAATGACACTTGCACTTTGAAAACTTCCAATGCACCTACTTATATTACACATCAAAGAATATGGGTTAAACATTGTATTTGCAAGTGTCACTAATTTAGTAACCTATTATTTACAACTATTTTTTAGTACCCATATTATATTATATCAATTATTATTATAGCTCGCCTAAGCTAACTATTTTGTTGTTATTATTATTATTATTTCACTTGTTATATCTATTACTAGTTATAATAATCAATAAGTGTAAATAATAATTTCAATAGTTCTAGTAGTAGTCTTCTAATAATAATTCATGTCATAATATTACAATATAATATGAATGAATGAATTAAATTTATATAATTTATTGTAGTAAATATTAAATTTTAGTAAAAATAACAACAATAAAAGCACTACTTATTAAATTATCACGATAGGCAATGGCTAGCTTAAATTAATTATTTTTGACATTATTATTATTAGTATACTTATTATAGTTATTATTATTATTTTCAAACCCAATATATGAAAAATATAGATACATATGCATAATTAATATATGTGTACAAATATATATTTATTATATATATTATCATAAATATGAATTTAATACATACATAAAAATATACCTATGAGAATACCTTTAGGGTGTAATTAATTTGGTTACTATTGCAACTAATGGGAGATATAAATATATACTTGAATGCAAATAAACCTAAAACCATCTAGCTGATATGACGAAATTTTCAATAGTTGTAACATAGTTGTAAAAATGATCAAAATAGTTGAAATTTGATCTTATAGTTGCAAATACTCTGAAACTTAGTTCCAAATGACTATGAATGACTATAAATCACATGTAGTTGTAACTGAAGTGGTTACATTTGACTGATTTCCATTAGTAACATGTCCCATAATGTCATTAATATTATTTCATCCATGGTAAAATTGTCACTTTTGTAAAAATTTATGAATCACAACAAGTGAAAGACATAAAATAATTGTACAAGGTAGTTGCAAGTTAGGATGGATGGCATTTGCATCATCATGGAGTTTCTACATAGTGTATTGTATTCAATTGTCACAAACATATAATAAAATCATCAATGTGCCAATTTTTTAATAGATTAAGATTACCAACTTGTATAAAAATGAATTTCAATAAATATACACAAAACATATATAGTAATGGACTTTTGAAGTGGAAACATCAACTAGGGTCTAGAATATACATTTCCATTCAAGTGGACTTTTTGTTATCATTTCATTTAAAGATGTCTTATAGGGTTTTAGTATATGATACATGACAAGAAAAAAATGTGCATTCAAAAAAAATTACAATAAAAATGTTAACCAAGAAATAGGTATATTGGATTTTTGCATGACCATATTTGGACCTTATTTTCAAAAGTCCCCATCTCAATCACTTATTATTGAATTGATGTTTTATTTCTAATGTGTATGTCAAAAAGTTAGTTTATTATGTTTTTATTCATCTAGATTTTATTAGTTCATTTATCACCACATAAACTTAACATTGGTTTTTCAATGTTTTTTTCCATTTTAATGTTAAAATATGGACTATTGGAAATATTGTATATGCCCAAAATGAACCACCTAATTCAAAACATTATTTTATTAAAGTTTAATGTCTCATTACAATTGTGACATGTACATTTTTGTGTCATCATGTTCAATTTGAATTTTGGGTTGAAGTGAAATGAGTGGGCAAAGGCATGGCAAAAGATAAAAAAACAAATTGACTATTTAAAATGAAATTAAAAAAAATATTTTTTGACATAAAGATAAGAAAATAGTGTCAGATTTTATTTAAGTTCAAATCTACAAAAATTTAGAATAATAAAAAAAAATTAAAGTGTTTTTAAAATTGATTAGTCAATATATATGGTTTCAAAAGTATTTTTTCATCAAAAAATGTAATGAAATAGATTTGTATTAAGTTTAGATATAAAAATCTATTAATATTCAAGTATTTCATTAAAAAAATACTTCAGATCTTTGTTATAAGATAAGTGACAAATATTTGGCACAAATCTTACACTATAAAAAAATAAAATAAAATTACTTACATTAAAAAAAAGCTTATTTGAATCCTACTTTTACAACAAGAAATTTGAAAATTAATTTTCAATATTGAAATGATTTTAATCATTCAAATATAAAAATTAAATACATGTTTAATAATTTGAAATGATGGGTTTTTCAATTTTTTGCTAACTTGACAAATAGACTATCAAGGGGTTCAATTAATTGTTTAATAGGAGCCAATTGTCCCAATTAAAACAAAGTCCTTAAGACAAACTAGTCTAGAAAATATGCTTTAAATCATGATTTGTGACCCAAAAAAATTGAATTATATTATGATATAAAGGTGTACAAAAAAAATCTCATTGAAAAAATGTCAGTTAAAAATCAATTCGAGTCTTTAAAAAGTTTTCTGAGTCACAAAAATCATTGTTTACATTTTTTTTAAAGTGCTTTTGAGTACTTCCTATTCATTAAATTCATTTCAATTAATTTCTAAATGTTTTCATAATTCATCAAAAAAATTATTTTACAAATTCATACAAAAATTTCAACATCAACTTAAATAACCACCTACCACAATGGTTCAACTAAGTAATGATTATGTTATGAAGTGGTTCCTATTACTTACCCCATGAAGACCCCAAAGTATTTTTATTTTATATTTTATTTTGCCCACACCCAAATATCATAATTCACCTTTGAAATGTTTAGGAATAAGGTGTAATCACATTGATAAGAATCATAACAAATGTAAATAATGTTTGTTTTTTCTTGTTTTAGTGTCAAAGTTTGTACTAATGTTGCAAGTATTTGATGTGTTTACATGACAATGTTTTTAATAGGTTATGGAAACATGTATGTGGAATAGTTTGGAATGAATTTAGTGAGTACAAAATATTCAAAAACATTCATAAAGTATTGTAAAAAAATGCATCCATTGTTTTTCATTATTAGGAGACTTGAAATGTTTTCAAAATGACATAATCATGTATAATAAATATTCAAATCTTTACATAATACAATATAATATGTTGCGACCAAAAAAATGATTTTTTTGCCAGTGTAAAAATCATGGATTTCTAATTCATCACTTTCCATAACTAATTGCACAATTTGCCATATTATCCTAGTAAGCACTCTCATTGCTTTCAAGTAATCATGAAACAAACATTCAAAGTGATGGGGTGGCTCCTATTATCCTATTAAATACACCCAACAACATTTTTTTTTATTTAGCGATTGCCACCATAACATGTGATGGCAAGTTTTTTTTAGCTTTTGGTTTCATGTGAGTATTTTGAATCACATCCTCATTGGAAGTTGGTTCTTTCTAATTTTTTATATTAATCCACCTTGTACAATGGACATTGCTTTAAATTTTTCCAAATAGATATTCTCAAAAGCATATTAATAGGACTTAAGCATGTGAAACTAAATGGTTTTTGTAATATTTCCAAACAAGTTTTCATATTTTTCAAAATATGTTGATTTTCATCCAAAGGCATGTTGAATTTCATCCAAAGGTGAATTGAATTTTATCTTTTGAAGATCTCATTTCCCAGATCATGCATAATGACAAACAACTCTTCACATGGAACTTCCACATTGTTATAAGACAAATTTTGTGCATTATAAAACCTCCTTAATTGTTTCTTTTTGAAGTGTGTTGTTTTCATGAACCTTTATAAATGCTTGAAATTGACATTGTATGTAACAAGTGAAGATAATCTAATTCCATAATTTGTTTTACAACAATTATATACAAACTTACATGAGGTAAAAATATTAAACAATCACAAAATAATTTTTTCAAGAAGACTAATACCATTTGCCATCACTTACATAAGTTGACAAGGAAATAATAATTTTGATTCAATACTTTGAAAATTGATTGACCATGTTCTTTGTATGGAGTTTCATTTTTAATCAATTTATGCCTATGCCTATTATCACTTGGCCATCTTGCATACCTCTTGAAAGCATACCATTAGCATAATGTAATTTAATAACATTACACCTCAAGTATAATTCACAAAAAATCAAAAATTATAAATAAAAAAATCTCACATAATAATAAGATAATACTAGCACACTTACATTTTTTTGGGTTTGAAATGATCTAAAAGTCAAAGTATAATAATAAAAGCCATCAAGGCCAAAATATTTCTTTCATCTATCTAACTTCCATGTACCAAACAAATTTTCCCAAAATTAGATAAAATAATATTACATAATGTATTTATAATCCATTTGATGAAAATCCCTTAATCTAAAAATATTATTCAATGTTAATATGTCTTATCACAATAATTTGGCACAAAATGTTTCAATGTTTAAAAAAATTGATGTTAAAACAATAAATAACATATATGTACTAATAGATTGTTTTTAATGGTATCAAATTGGCATTAAATATGACAAAACGGCAATTATCCATGCAATTTTCAAAACGTGATATTAATAATCCACATAAATAATAATAATAACAAAGACCCAATTTTATAAGAATTCAACCAAAATTTTTTATATATATCAAAGAACATTTTTTTTCAAAGAAGTTTTTCAAATTATGTATTTTCAAGGAGTCAAAAACAACTCCAATGAACATTAATGTATCAACATATTGAAACATAATTTCAAAATTCTTTCAATTCTAAGCCCTCGTAATCTTTAATATATGGACTTTCATGCATTTTGAGAATGAATGATTTTGTTTCACATAAAATAAAATGTGTTTGAAATTAAAAAAAGCTAATAAAAAACTACTTACCCAAGCCCTTATATTAATAAATGATTGAATCAAACATTTCAAAATTCCACAAAACATATTGACATGCAATTTCATTAATGTATAAACCTTGTTCACCACACCAAACTAAATTTCAATTATTAAAACTCATGGAGTTCATTTTCAAAATCACGGGAATGCAAGATTCTTGAAAATCAACACAATTCTTGACTCCTATTAACATACTTGCACCCCTAATAAAATATACTCCCAATTCAAATGCCATTTGAATGCTTCCGAGAACTACAACAATGAGATTTCAAATGGAATGATTAATTTTTCCACCAAATATTGTATATTTAACCTCCCAATGATGTTTCACATGATTAGTGGTGTTTAATCCACCATTCAAGAATCACCCATCAAATGATGGTCACAATGGTTTCCATTTTACATTTTCATTGGTCCAACCTAAGCAAAAATAAGCATCAACACCTTTAATGTCTTTGAACACTTCAAAAAATATAGAAACCTTCTTGTCAGAATAATTATCATTGAAACACAAAACATTACATCATGTAATCATCATCACACAACATGCCTTTGATCTTTGTAAGTAAATTTTCCTTTCATGCCTTCAAGACATGGAATCTATAAAATAATAATCATCCAAGAATTTCGTTGCCCCCTAGTTTTCCATTTTTTAAACATAATTTACTTTATTCAAAATTGCATTAATGACATTTAAACTTGTCATGTGTTTATCAATAACAATGATCATGAGTTGGACATCTCCTATGGCATCGAACATGATTTGAAAACAAAGTTCATTAGTCATTCCTTCTTGGCTACTTTTTTTATCTTTGAAGCATGATATATTAAATATGAACATGCCTTGACCATTTTGATTTGGAACTATAGTGGAATATAATTGCAAATCGTAATGATTATTTTTCAAAATGTAATAAAAAATCCACAATTAATGGAAAGATAACCTAATAACATATACTTTTCATGAATTCATCTTGCAAGACAATAGTTGTTTACAAGGATGGTTATGAAAAGGAGAATATCTTTTATTTAATTATGTTATTTGCTTTTGAAAATCTCATAACTTTTATTGAACATAATCCCAATCATCCCTGCATAATACACAAAGTTAAACATAGGACCATGATGAATGGTTCCAACCTTAAATTATTTGATGTAAAACACACAGACACACACACACACACCCCCACGCATAAACCTTAATTTTGATGTGCATGAAATATGGTAATAGTTCATTTCTTTTGGAATAAGGAAAAATTTATAAGTCACACATTCCAAGAAGTTGACCCTTTCTTTGATCTTGTGTTCTTGGCAAAGAGAGATTAATTACGACACCATCGATGTATTGACCACACATTTCAAAATTTTCATAACATGTTTGACTCTCAAAAGATATATGGGCAAGAAGTATTGATCAATTTCTAATTTGAGGATATGTCCACTATGAGCTTTGTGAACATAAATTGTAATTTCACTATTACTTTTTTACACATCATCCTTACAAAATGTCTCTTATGAATTTCACTTTGGTTTAACAACCTCATAAAAAATTCACCATCAAATTTCATGTATATTCATGCCTTTCTATTTTGTATTACTTCTTTCATATTATTTGCATTTCATTTCCTTTCACATTTCTTCCTACCTCTATGACAAGCATAATACCAATGACCTTATTGACCTGAGGTGATTAATCCTTTTTACTTGATGTAGCACAATAAGACTTGGGCATATTTGATCAAGTTTGTCCTCCAAATTTTGTAATGGAATTTTGTGAATATCATCCTAATTTATTTTTTGTTTATGACACACTTTGCATAATTGAAGGCAAACAACAATGAATGATTGCAAAATACCTTCATGTTATGGATTTGTGTTTCAATTTGCCATTATAGCTTTCTCAATTGCACAAATAGAGGCATGTTGTCTTGAATTTGACAGGCGATGATCTCTTATGAAAGTATTACAAGATTCCATGATTGCAACATGCTTGATAATGCTTTCATTTTAATGAAAAACTTTGAATTTTGATTGAAGATGTTTTCATTTGTCAACAATGGTTATAAGATCATTAAAATTGACTTCCTGACGACCATGGCTTCTAAAAGCATGATGTCCAAAAGATGATGAATTTGAATAAAAGACAAAGACATATCATTCTCTAAACATTGAATCATGAGATCTTGACATGCTGTAATTGGCCTGGTGTTAGCAAAACCACTCTATGGAAAGTAAACCTGCCAAAAACCTCTTCTTCTTCTTTTTCTTCTTCTTGAAAGGAGAAGAAGAACAAGCCACATCCTCCTACTACTCCTCATAAGACATGAAGAAGTCAACCCAAGAAGTTTCTCTCTTCTTCTAGTGTGCATCCCCATCACCCAATTTCAGTTTAAGGATTCATAAATAACTCAAAACACCAAGAACTCCCCTCTGGCTAGCTTGGTGTTTTCTACTCTGAACAACTATTGCTCCCCTCACTTTGCTTCTTTGGAAATGATAGATGCAAAACTATGTGATGCATTTCTACTCTTGAATGTAAGGTATAAGGGAGCTAGCTTGCTCAATAAATGTTATTTGTTCACTATAACTACAGCTACTACTTGCTCCAGAAAACAAAGATAGTGTATTTTGGGCAATGATGTTGTGAGATCTCAGTCAGCAACAGCAGCAGAGAGCACAGAAAGACATATTTTGTCATAGCAGGCATCAGCTTCTTCATTATGAATGTACCTAATAAAAGATTTCTGCAAACCATTTGTTTGTGGCTGCAAAGACTTTGTGAGAGGCAAAGAGGGAGAGAGAGATTATTGAAGAGGAGCAGATGGCTAACCATTCTTGGAAGGAGGAGATTTTGTTTTTGTGGTAGTAACAGAAGAAGAGCACTGGATGCTTAGAGACACAGAAGAAGAAGAAGAAGAAGAAGAGGAAGACATAATAGAAGACTTTGCCTGAAGACTTCAATTTTTGGCTAGCTACGTGTAGTCAAAAGTGCTATATTAAAAATTAAAAGTGCTTAAATCATGTGATATTTGAGATTTTCAATAGCTATAATTAGATCAAAATGAAAAAAAAAAAAATTGCAAATTTTCTATACATGGTTCAAGTAGGTAGCTAAACATATAGAAAGATGTTTTCAAATTTTTAATTTCATATTTAGCTTGTAGCCAGATTTGGCTAGATGGATCTTTGGCACTTTGGCTACAACACAAAATCGACAAAAATAAAATAAAAATAAAAATAAATAATGTTTCTCAGATACTTATTATTTCAGAGGCCCATTGATGATGGAGCGGGAGAGAGAGAAGGGGTCCAAGGTCTAGGCAAGGTTTTTTTCTTTATTTTTGTGATGTAGCTCAAGTGGCAACCATTCATAAGACAATTTAGCCAGATTTGGAGATAACAAAATATTAAACTAAGTTTTTTTTTTTCAAGAATCCTTCTATAGTTTGCCCTACTTGGTGCAACTTAGGATAGAAATATAGCGATTATTTATATATAAATCGAAATCTGGCGACACAAAAAACTCAAGAAACACTAAATTTTCGCCTATTTGAAACAAAAATCGCCATTTGGCGAAATTTCTCCCCTGATAAAAAAAATAAAATCTGGTGGTGGGTTGTTCATCCCCTGTACGTCAGTCGTGACTCGTGACCCAGCCACCTAGGCAGCCAAAAACACCCGTCGTGCAATTTCGGGCTCTGTTTCCGCTCTGCTTCTTCCTTCCTCTTCTTTTCTTTTCTTTTTTCTTTTTTTCTTTTCTTTTCTTTTTTGGGTTGAGTTGTTGAATGTGGCGTTTGTTTGTTGTCGCACTTGTCCGCTCTCTCTCGACTTTCGTTTCCTTCCCACTTTCTTCTTTCTCTCTTTCTTTCTTTCTTTCTTGCTCTCTTCCTTGTCAAGGGAATAGGGGAATAGACTAGAAGAAGAAGGAAGAAGAAGAATTCCTTCTTTTGGTCTTGTGTTTGCTACGTTGGTTTGGTTTTTGGTTTCCTGGAAACAACAGCAGCAGCAGCAGCAACAACAACAGCAGGAGAAGGAATTCCCAGGATTCTTCTTCTATGAACCCTTTGCTTGAGCTTGAAGGCAATTCCACCAGGTTTCATTCTGTGTTTGTGGGTGAGTGGGGAATTGATTTGTTTGTTTGTGTGTATTTGGGACTTGTCGTGGTGGAAGAAGAATTGTGTTTTGGGATCGTATCATCATCCCAAGTAGCTGCAGCAGTGGTAGTAGCAGGAGCAGGAGCAGGAGCAAATCTTCCTCCTCTCTACCCATGAAGTAAGCAAAAGCCTAGACTCAACTCAATCTGGAGTCTCTGGATCGTCTTAGTTGCAGAGTGGAGGAATGAATTAGGGAAGAACCTTGGGAATTCGGGAAAAACCTTGAGGAATTGCAGAAACACACGCACGCACACGCACAAACACACACGGAGACTTCGTAGGCAGCAGTGGTGAAGACAATTGACGCAAAACAGTGAAGAAGAAGAAGAAACAACAACAACAGCGAGAAGAAGCCGGGGAGGGATCGATCCTCGATCGCTCGATCGCACAACGACATAACACAATTAGGCAATTTGGGGAAGGAAGGAAGGATCATGTGGGTGATCGATCGTAAGAAGCAAGGAACGACAAGACCACAGAGGAGGATTTGAGAGAAGAGCACACAGAAGAGGATTTGGGATAAGAGCGCACAGAGAAGGAATTGAGAGAAGGACGCACACAGGATTTGGTACAAGAGCGCAGAGAGAGGAGGATTTGAGGAATCTGTGAGCGGCGGTGGAGGAGGAGGAGGAGGAGGAGGAGGAGGAGCAGAGAAAATTTGCGAGGTGCGGAAGAAGAATGGGATTGCAGGGATTTTGCCGCTTTTGGGTGGTTGTGTAGCGGTTTCAGGGTAGCAGAATTGTGGTTGTGGTGGTGGAGGAGTTGAGTTACATCCCCGGCCAACACATTGGGTGAGAGAGAGGAGGGAGGGAGAGAAAAAGTTTTGCCGGTTGGTTTTTACAAATGGCAGCAGCATCGGGCAAACAAGATCACCAGGATAGATTTGCTGGTGCCATGGAGAGCTTGATGGTGCTTTCTGAGTCCATGCAGCAGGCATCAACTCTCTTGGCAGATGAGGACCCTGCTGAAGAGGCTCCAAACCAAGCCGCCTACTCCTTCCTCAATGTTGTTGCTCTAGGAAATGTGGTATGCAGTCCTTTGCCCTTCATCATCATCTTCAGCTTGTTCTTCCTCATGGATGGAAGCTCATTGTTTTCTGAATCAAACTTAGTTGCATGGCAAACAAAATAGATATTCTCTCTGTGTGGGAGAGACAGACAGACATGGACACAGACACACACAGAGCTTCATCTTCTTCTGACTGCATTGAGCTCATTGTTTCCTGAATCAAAGTCAATTGCACAGTAAACAAAAAAAATCTGAAAGAGAGACATGCATACACACACATGCACATAAATATGTGCATGCATGCACACATACACACAGAAAGAGAGATGTGAGAGAATGGACATGTGCAGACTCAAGAGCTTGTTGGGTTTGCTGTAACAACTCTTTACAGAATAGGCAGAAGCCAGGATCAGAGGAAGCATTTTCTGTAGTCAATTCATTGGATTGATGAAATGCATGGGTGGGTGTGCTTTATTTGTTGTTGTTTCTCAGGGAGCTGGAAAATCAGCAGTGCTCAATAGCCTCATTGGTCATCCTGTGCTGGTAAGAAGAAGAACACACATTTTACTGATCTTTCACATAAAATGCATTTGAACTCATTCCAATGCCTGGAATTGCTCCTCCTGCAATGTGTTTCTTTGTCAAGCTTGTAGGAGTGATACAGCATGAGGGATGCTCATTTTTGGTTGGTTGGTATGTTGTCATTCACAGCCAACTGGGGAGAATGGTGCAACACGTGCACCGATTTTGATTCAAATGCAGCAGCGGAGCAGTAGTAGTAGCAGTGGCAACCGCGGTGGTCTGTACATTGTACTTGATGGACAAGCAACAAATGTTTCAGCTAGTAAGTCTTCTGATCTGCCTTCTTGTTGATGATCAATAGTTGAAATTTTTCTTCATGCTCAAATCAATTGCCATGGAGGAGGACTAGGAAGGTTTGTCACTCTGCTGCACTCATGAGCCATTATAGAATTCCTTCTCTGAAAAATGCTAGCTTTTTTCTGTCATCTTTCTGGACTGGCACTCCAGGTAGTTTGCAAAAGATTGTACAGGAGAATCTATTCCAAAGTGGGTGGGGATTGAATCGATCTGCTAGCATAAAATCTGCTGTCAATGTGATCTTCATTCTTTCTTACAACAAAAGTTCTGCTCTGCAGGTGAAATTCGTCACTCACTTCAAGGAAGGCTTAGAAGTTGGACACTGAGTTCCTCTGGTGGTGGTGGTGGGGGAAATGATGGTATCCAACTGGTCCTCCAGTCTGGTACAGGTAAGCCACTATAGCTTTGTGATTGATGTTTCATCTTCTTTCAAAATTCATGGCTAGATGTTCCATTTTCAGATGCAGATGTCTTCTTCTTCTTGATCTTCAAGAAACCTCTTGGAGCTTGTTTTGAATCTTGTCAAAAAAGGGATGTTCAGGAAAATGCCCTCATGATTTCTCTCTGCTCAATTTCTGTGTTTGTGCAGCTCCACCTCTGAAGCTAATTGATCTCCCTGGGCTTGACTCACCAGCATCTGATGAACCACTTGTAAGAAAACCTCCTGCTTGTCTTTTTACTTGTTTTATGGTTCTCCGGCATTCTTGTCACCCACACTTCTCTATTCATCCGTAGCAAAGTCTATTTAGGCATGATGGATCCAGTTGCTTCTTCACTGTTCACATTCTTCTTCTTTCCTTGTTGGTCATAGTGCAAAGCCCAGGGCAGTGCAATGCTTGCTTTGTTTCATCTGGCATCATCCATGGTTGTTGGGTGTGCTTTTTCTGACCCATCCTGTATGTTTTCAATATTCAGGTGCATAACTTTGCTGAAAACACCGATGCTGTACTCCTTGTTGTAGTAGCAGCAGCTTCATCCCGTGAGGTTGCAACTTCTAGAGCTTTAAAGTTAGCTCGTGCCTTGGATTCTGATGGTAAACATGGCCCACCCCCCCACCAAGATTGAAACTTCGCTGCTATCATGGATGGAACTTGGAAGCTGCAGTTTGCACAACTGGAAACGGATCTTGTTCCTGTTTTTGTTTCATATGTCATTTATGAAATTAGTGTGGCAGGGTGCATAATCTGGTAACCATTTGCAAATCTATAGAAACCGTCGTGAATCCTGGTGTAAAGATTGTTGTAGTAAATGATTTGTTTCACATTTTTGTGTGGGATTGATGGGGGATTCAGGAACAAGAACTGTTGGAGTTATCAGTAAAGTGGATCAAGCAGCTTCAGATCGGCGCAGCCTAGATGCTGTTGAAGCACTTCTTTCAGGCCAGGGTCCTTCTGTAACTGTGGACATTCCATGGGTTGCCTTGATTGGCCAGTCAGTGTCGATCGCAGCCGCACATGCAGGGTCTGTTAGTGCTGATGACTCATTGGAAACAGCTTGGAGGGCAGAGGCAGAAACCTTGAAGTCAATTCTGTCCCGCGCATCACCAATAAAGCTTGGAAGAGTGGCACTTGTTGAAACGCTTGCCGCTCAAATGCGCAAAAGGCTAATACAGCGCCTTCCCAACCTTTTATCTGGGTATTTTCTTTTGCTTTCTCTACAGTCATCTGTGCCAATCTTTGCTTTTCAGGTGTTGGGTTTGTGGGTATTGTCCTGAATAACATGCCAGAACTCCACTACCCTTTTTGACTTTGTGGAATTTAACTGAGACTGGTTTTGCATCACAGATGCTTACAGAGAGTCTGAAGTGGTGAGTCTGGCACAGGGTCAGCATGTTTCTTATTTGTGATGCTTCTCTGGACAGATTGGAGGGTAAATCTCAGCGGGTGGAAGGGGAATTGGTGAGGTTAGGAGAACAAAGGGTGCAAACATCTGAAGGTGCCCGTGCGATTGCTTTGGAGCTCTGCCGCGAATTTGAAGACAAGTTCCTCCAACATATTGAAACTGGAGAGGTCAAATAAAAACAAGTGCCATTCTAAGCTTCCATTGAGTCGTACATCTGCCATTCATGATGAAGAAGGTTACAACGATGATGGCGTCTGCTGTATGCTTGTCATGTCTAAAGCAATATCATTAATGCCTGCCTTTTTTTTAACAGAATCTGGGATATGCAGGGAGATGGGTGGAAAGTTGTTGCGAGTTTTGAAGGTGTTCTTCCTAACAGGATAAAGCAGCTTCCTCTGGATCAGATGTTTGAGTTGAGCAGCATCAAGAAGGTGAGCAGGAAGCAGCATAAAAGTCACAATTTTGTGCAGGTGTGCTGATTTATGCACTAGTGTTTGTCATCACTGTTGTTTCCCCCCCCTCACCTTGCTGCTATCTGCAAGTTACTTACATAGTTCTTGTCTGGTGCTCTGTGACACAGTTGGTTTTGGAAGCTGATGGTTATCAACCCTATTTGTTATCCCCTGAGAAAGGCTTGAGATTTCTCATCCGCAAAGCATTGGACCTGGCCAAGGACCCAGGAAAATCTTGTGTGGATGAGGTCAGAGCCTTGCTTGATTGATCCAACAGTTTGTAATGACATTTTCTACAATTCTAAATGTCTTTCTTTCACAGTTCCATACTCCCTTTTCAGTTTCTGTCCTTGTCTTCAATGTTTATACTTCACCTCCAGGTATCGGCAGACTTGTAGGTTAGGAAAAAAGACAATGGATTTGAACAACTTGCTCGTTTTTGTTGGACCATGAAGAAACCACAGATGTTTCACTAGGAATCTGAGATGAACTTGATCTTCTGTGATGAATTAGGTTCACCGTGTCCTGGTTGAAATTGTGTCGGCTACAGCAAATGCAACTGCTGGCTTGGGAAGATACCCACCTTTGAGGAGAGAAGTAAGACTGATCCCTGGTGCACTTTCCCTTTCCAAACATAGCAAGAAAGTATTACATCTTGAATTATTGCACTTTCTAGTTCTTTGAGGTGTGTTTTTTTGTGTCATAGAATATATTCACACAAAAGTTTCTAAATTGTTTTTGGGAAATAATATTCTTGCAGGTTGTTGCAATTGCGAGTGCTGCGTTGGATGAGTATCGTCTTGATTCCAAAAAGATGGTGATTGCTCTTGTTGACATGGAGCGGTCTTTCATACCACCACAACACTTCATAAGGCTTGTCCAGCGCAGGTACACAACTGTGGTAGATTCAATTTCCTGTTTTGCAAGCTTTCAGTTGCTGTGCTACAGAGCTAATTGAGCTTTTTCTTTTCTTTTCCCCCCTTTCAATTATGTCCCACCACCAGAGTTCAGATGCATCACTCAATGGGTGTTGTGAAGTAAGACAGCCCAATAGGTGAGACATGATCTGTAGTACTCAACATAGTTCTTGGTTGATGTTAAAGAGAGAGCCTATTATATTCTTCTCCAGGATGGAGAGACTTCGGCGAGAAGAGGAATTGAAGGGAAGGACTGCAAAGAAGGCACAGGAGATGGAGCAATCCTTGCTGAACAAGGTGGGTGTGTTATAATGTTGCATGGTTCTTCTACCTCTATTCACTGATTCTGGCCATGGGTGCTGCCCATTTATATATCTTGATCTGCAGTATCTTTGCTGGTAGATACTATGTTGTGACAAAGAAGAGGATTCAAGTCTGTGGATGAGCATGAAATCAAAGTGTAACTTCACTCTCAGTAACTTTATATTGCTGTTGTCAGAGTTAAAGCATCACATTATACTCTGCTGCAAAATCTAATCCAAGACGCGGGGTAACAAGTGCAAGAAATCATCTGCTGTGTGGAAATGTGATGATGATTTTGCAGGCAACAGCACCTGCATCACAACAAGGTGGAAGTTTGAAATCACTGAAGCAAGCAGACAAGGACACGAAGGACACACCATCAACACTGCAGATTGTTGGAGACAATGCTGCAGGTATGTTGATGAGCTTGTTATCTCATTTCCTCCAGTGTTTTTGGGTGCTGTAGTAGTAGTACATGCATATGGATCAGGTAAATTGGGTATTGGGTGCTCTGCTTCTTTTTTGGCCATGGTCAAAGGTCCAGTGAGTGTGATGATTCGTCTGGAGTATGTGAAACAACAACCCCTTGGCTTGTAGTTCTCAATTGCTACACACAATACAATGTGTACAATGAAGATGTTCACTTTGAATGCTGTCCAACAAAGTGGGCTGTTGGGATTTTCCAGGATATCTCTTGAAGAAGACCAAAAAAAATGACTGGGCTAAACGATGGTTTGTTCTCAATGAAAAAACCAACAAGGTAATTTCATGATTACCCAGCAGGATTTAGTTGACATAGTCTTCTGCTTTTTCTCTTTTCTTTTCATTTTCTGGGGCTCATTAGAATCAGCAGAAGACGAATATCTATCACAAATTTTTGCTTGTATTAGACTTTGAATTCCACATGCACTTGTTTCAAGCAGTGTTGGTAGTGGTGCATTTGAGATGAAAATTCACAATCTGTAAAAGAATTCACCTTATTTTCTATGGTTTTCCTGCAGTTTGCATACACCAAAACACCAGAAGAAAGGAACTTTCGTGGTGTCATAAACTTGGAGGTGAGTGATGTCTTTTTGGCAAAAGTCACTGGATAGGTTTCATTTTTTGTGGGGAATAACAGTTGAGAAAACTTATGTAAGAACAAAACCGATGGATTTAATTCAAGAGCATTGTTCTCTGTAGTACAATGATTGTTCTATAGTAGTGTTTACTGAAGCCTGCACAAGGTTTTTTAGCTGTATAGTGATGCAGAAACTATGTTAGCGTGATTGTTCCCTAACATGTAATGTCCAAATCCTTAATTTTTTTCTTTGATGCTTTACAGGAATGTACAATAGAAGATGGAGATGATGATGATGCTCCAGCAACCACCAAAGCATCTTCAAAAGATAAAGCATCATCAAATGGCCCAAACACTAGTGATGTGGCAGGTCTGGTGTTCAAGATTAGTCACAAAGTTGCTTATAAGACTCTGTTGAAAGGTAAAATTTGTACCCTCTTGTGGCTATGCCACCACTACTGACTTCATTTTCAGAAATTCATCAATTTGATTGGATGATTGAATTCCACTTCTTCTTCTTCTTTTTCTTCTTCTTAATTCTCAATTTTGCTCTGAGATTTTATGACCATAGCATGAACCCTTTTTTTGGGTCAAGAATCTGCTTAGTGTGTCTTTGCTTTTCTTATTCGTTCATCCTTTGTTTTGAACTGACAGCAAACCACACAGTTGTGTTAAAGGCTGAAAATATGGCTGAAAAGTTGGAATGGATGTCGAAGCTTCGATCATGTATTGAGCCTACAACAAAAGGAGCTTCTATTAGAAGTGGCTCAACACCAGAGTTTGACTCCAGCAGACGCTTCAATCCTTTAGAGATTCCAATGGTATGTTCTCTAACTTAGAATTGGCCACCACCACCAATATCATACTATGAGAATTGGGTTCTCAAAACATAAGTGGTTTCCAGTCTTTTTTGATAGATTCACATATTTTATGTACCATGCTAAAAGTCCTACCCCCTGCTCATATCAGTTATGATTGTTTTGTTATAAACAGAAATGTGGGTTTTTGCAAAGTACTGATTTCCACAAGCATCTACAAAAGATTTGCTCAAAAAATGCCAGGGGTGATATTTTTTTGCAGGAAGGGAGCACCGTTCTCTTAACGAGGCCTGCAGACCCAGAAGAGGATCTGAAGCTTATGGCTCAAGAAGTTCGAGATTATGTGGAAGCTGTGTTGAACAGTCTAGCTGCCAATATTCCAAAAGTGAGTGTCAATTTTATATTCTCGGATTTCATTGGAAAAGATTTGGGTGCAGGATGACATTCATTTGATATCCTTTAAGAAGTGGCACATTGCAAGGCTCCAAGTGAATGGATGTATGCTCTTGATATGTACCCTTTTTTTTTCCATTCTGTAACTGGCAGGCTGTTGTGCTTTGTCAAGTGGAAAGAGCGAGAGAAGCAATGCTCAATCAGCTTTATAGCTCTGTCAGGTATGATTTTGACCATAACAGAGTCTCCTCATCATTTCCATGGATGCGTCTGTTCTTCAGCAGAAATGCAGAGTAGGAAGGTGCAGAAGTTTCTGCTTTGTACAAGAGCCAGGTAGTGTAATATTTGTTTTAGGAGCTTTTTTGCCATGTGTGGCAATTCCCATATCGTTCTTGTATGTTTGGAATGTTTGGGTGTTGTATGTTGCAAACACAGTCCTTGTCTTTGCAAACAAGGTGTGCTCACATGGTCATTTCACCATGGGTTTATCTTTTTTTCTTGCAGTTCATATTCTACGGAAAGGATTCAGGAGCTTCTGCAGGAGGGTGAAGAAGTGAAGCGACGTCGTGAACGATTCCAACGACAAGCTTCAATGTTAAGTCGTCTTACTAGGCAGTTAAACTTTCAGGAAGCTCGTGCATCTGGATTTGGTGACTCAGGTGAGACACTTTTAGGCTCCAAAAGCTTTGCTTCTTTGTTTTTCAGTGTGGTGAAACTGTTGAGTTTGAAGAGAAGATGTTGATTTCTGAAAAAACAAGTGATACTCCAGCTGCAATCTTTGCACTGGGCACTGCCTAAATCAAACAAAGTGGGTGTTGTTTCAGGTGGTCATTCAGGGTCATCATCAAACATGGCGCAGTCAGAGGACTGGCGTGTTGCTTTTGAAGAAGCGGGTTCTCCATCATCATCCCGTTCCTCCAATTCACCAGCACAATCCTTCAGAGGAGCTAGAGGTGGTGTCAGAGGGGCATCTCCAATGAGGCGGGAGTCTCCCATCAGAGGAGCGTCTGTTATGAATGGGCAGGCTTATTCAACAACACAGTACTATAACAATGACAGTGAAGAGAATGGCGACACTGGAAGCCGCCGCCCCCCAAGCAGAGGACCGCCACCCCCACCCCCACCCAGTGGCGCTCGGGTGTAAGAAGCAAACTTAAACCTTGTGCTTTTGTTATTTCCCTGACTTCAGTCTGCTGCAACCCCCCAATCTAACTATCTCTTTCTGCTTTGATTGGAAATCCCTTATTGGCAATGAGGGCACTTTCAATGATCTTGCAGTGAAATTCAATTACAATAAATAAATCTCAAAGTAGCAGCTTGGTGAATCCATGGGCAGTTTATTGTTTTGTCTGTTTGTTCTGCTCAGTGTGTTTCTCTTCTCATTGCTCTTTGTAATTCTACTCACAAGAAGAACATTGGAAAGTATAGTCCTGCAAGAACTATTGGCATATTGTGAAGCTTCTTCTGGGTGGGTTGATTCCAATGTTGTTGTCTGGCTCATGATTTTGAAAGGAACCTTCAGTTTTGGTTTTCAGTTTTTCCTTTTGGTTTGACAGAAATTTCGATGCAGTTCTTAGAATGGTTTTCTACATTTACAAAACCTCCAGTTCTAGAGACTTCCAGAAAACATTGGGGCTCATTCCAGTTTACGACCAAGTTTGCTTCTATCTACCTACATTGCACCCAACTAAAAGTAAACATTATTTGTAGTAGGAATTTTGCCAAAGTAGTGCACAACACCCAAGACAAAAGATTGTGTCTTAATGGTCATGTACAACTAATGGAAACTAATAGCTTGCCTCAAAAGTAAGGCTTGGCTATTGCCAGAGGTTTTTTCAAAGGCTCCTGAAAGAGCTAGATAGCATCAGAACTTTTGAGGCCATGAAAGGATAATGCAGAAAAAGGTGGTCCAAAAATAAAAATGAAACCAGAAACCATCTTAGATGTTGAAGCATGCTGTCAGAATGACATAGGAAACAACTATTCACCTTTTGACCATTTCTTGCACTTTGATAGAGCTTCTTTTTTTTAATGATCATAGCCATTGATTTTGCCTTTGGTTCTAGGAGTTAGTTTCCTCCCTTTGCCAGACTCCCCGTTTGCAAATCAAACCCTTGTAGCCACCATCTTCAATTGCTGTAAGTTTACTTATGCCATTAATTCGTCTACCATTGCTTGAGTTTGGACTTGTAAATGTGCACAAGAGAATTACTTAAATAGCATGAAACTGAAATAGAGTGTTGGGTGGTTATTTATAGTTTTAAAGAGCTACTGTTCTAGATTTCAAAAAACCCATCATTAGTAGAAAAAAGGTTTTTTTTTTTTTTAATCAATAATTTCTCAATTGCAAGATGTCTTCAACTTTGTTTCAATTATATAATTATATTTATTTTGAGAAATTTTGTGTGAATGGCAAGACTTATCAAATAAGTTATGCTATCTATTGAGTTGGTAGGTGTATGATGTTAATCGTGCAGTGGGGTTGATTTTGAAATGTCTTTTATTTCAAAAAAATTAGTTAAGTCATAATGAAGATGTCGACTATGTGATGATATCATGCCACATCATGTCATCACTCTTGTTTTACATCATGGACATGTGATGGAATGGTTGTAGTGTAAATTGACTATTTGACTATTTTGGTGCACCTTGTTTCCAAAGAATGAAAGATGAACAAGTGCATGCATGAAATATTGCATATATTTGTGATTTCAATGCAACTTTATTACGATGCATTTAGAATTGTGTTGCAACTTTTTTCAATTATATTGGAACTTTGTTCTAACCTTATCAAAGTTTATAACTTTTGTTATACTACATTATCATTCCATCCTAATTGGGTTGTAATTTTTGCACCATACTACTATCAGAGAGTAGGACAAAATACACATCTTGATTGAAGTCATTTTGAAGGCTATTGCAATAACTAAAAAATGTTGTTTATAAATTCACATGCGCTTGCATTGATACAATAAACTACCTTCTAAAATTACTTCCAATTGGCTTCCTTCGTCAATACTAAGTTGCCCTTCAACCTTTTTAGAGAGAGATATTGAATCAAGATTATTTGGAACTATAGGTGCTTCTAGCATGTCACCCCATGCATTCAGCACATTTTTATATTCATTTGTACTAATGTATTCCTTAGAGGTGTCCAGAAAGTCACACTTATTCCATGGTTCCTTGCCAATAAGAGATTTCCATCATGTGTGAAATGAATCATGAAGTAGAAAACTTGGTGAAACTTGTGAAGGAAACACAAACAAGTAATTGCCCTCCATGAATTTTGCCTAAAGTTAATCATCAATAATCTTGCATTGTTTTGCTAATAAGTTGTAATACGCCCACTATCCAAGCCATTTTGGACCCATTCATAGCAAAACAAGTAACTCATCGCGTCATGACTTTGCCTTGTATGGTGAGTCCAAAGTTAAACCAAAAACTTTCAATATTGGATGTAAAAAATTTCATCTAGATGCATGATGAAAACTACCCATCTGTCTTATATGACCAGATGAATGTCCACATGTCATTCACACAATGGTTCAAGGTTGAACCAAAATTTTATCCCCGAATCCAGCACAGATGCGTAAGCTCTTCCCTATGGACAGAGCCAATAAAGTTACATAGGTGGATCTTACATCATCATCTAGTTTCACAAATATGTTTAAAGACTCCAACATATTGTAATCATCCGAAAGATCATTGGTTAGTGTTATCATTATAGATGCCATTCCACTATAATAAATGACAATAGTAGTGTTTGATGCATCATTTACACAAAAATGGTTCTCATATGCTTTAATTTTGATGTACCTTTGTGCTTTCGTGTGGGGTGGGATACACAAAATTACAACATTTGGGTCATCAAACATTCCCCCCTTCAAGTTGATGTTCTTGCACTACCTTGGTAAATCCAAACAGCAAACGTGAGCATGCCATGCTCTAGGTTGGTTCAACCCATTCCAATTTATATTTCCTTGAAGACACATTGGAATGACAAATATTTGTTAAATTGACTACTTGTTTTATTGGGTAAGTTGAAACACAATTCAACCCCATGACGTATAATTGAACACAAAAATAGGCATGTTGTTATAGCAATTGTGATATGGCCAATATATTTGGAAAGGAGTCAAAATTCCAAATGCAACAACACAAAAACATGTTGTGATGTAAATTTTTTATGTTTCTCTCACCTTGCCCAAAATGCCATTGTATTTGCATTGTTGAGAACACAACAAGTGCTATATCTTGCATTTTGATTGCAAGTTTTATTCAAGTGAGTGTTCTCTCTCCCCAATTACACCTTCCTCCCACTTTGAATCTCAAATCCACTTCCATGACAACAACTATCATAATAATGTGCACCAATGTGAGGAAAGATTAATGGTAAAAACCCAATGTGAGGTGGGTATATGAAATTTTTGCTAATAGTCACGTCTGCACTAGTTGAAGATTTTTTTTACAAAAATGTTGGTTCTGAGTTTATGAAAACTAGAAATTTCAAAGAACAGGCCAGGCGCAAGTTTTTAAAATCCTAGTGACAAGCAAGTACAAGATGAGGCCAAGGGTTGGACATGTTTAAAGGCGAGGTATACATTTGCGGGTCTTTAACAAAAAACCTTGACTAATACTTTTCAAGCTTCTTTAAGACATCCTGGTTCTTTGAAAGAAACTTGACTGGGTATACTTTTTTTTTAGAACCAAGTCTTAAAATTCCAAGTTCAACATTTCTTATTGCATCCGCAAAACCTTTTTCCTTCTATGAAATTATTATCCATTGCAACAAAAGGAAAACCAACAACAAACAACATACCTAGATTTCACTGTTTGCTGCTAACGGATGTAGATCATCTGGTACTGCAATTTGTCTCTCTTGTACTGCATCTGGTAGGGCTTTTTGTCTCTTTCGTACTGCAGCTAGCATGATCGATCTCCTCCTTCGTCAAATTGCATAGAAAGGTGCACAATCTATCCTCAGACATTGTATTGGAGATCATGGGTGGTTGCCAAAGAAAAGATATGAGCAGAACCTCTGAGATGAGCATGGCATCAATGAGTGAATGAGGTGAATCTGATGTTGTCAACTTGACTCAGCTGCAAAGTTTCACACTACTATCTAGTATATACACACCCACCCACAAATTCCAGTTGTACATGGCAGGTCGGAAAAGGATCAATGAGACTCTTTGGCAGGAGTTCTTCTGAGATCCTTTGCAGTGGTGGGATCATAGGTTTGAGATGTAACTGAAATTTTCTTATTGTTCACATTCTTATTCTCTTCGTTATGCAGTAAAAGTTGGTATTTCATTCTTGGTTACCATGGTAGCCTGCTCTGCAAGCTTTGAAAAATTGCATGGCTAATGAGATTTGATGTTGATTTCTGGTCATAGGTCAATGTAAGGTATCCAGATTTTAAGCATAAGAAGACACAGGAGGCACTCTGGCTCAATGCCAGTCCTCCATGGGTGGAAGCAGAGCTGGTAGCAATGGTGCCAGGGATTTCCAAGCAAACTCTTTTCAGTGGAATGCCAAGTTTGTAAGGTATGCTAAGGCTCTGCAGTATGAGAAGAAAATGGAACTTTTTCAACAGATGCAAAAAGAATAACTTTGAGTGCTCAATGCATGAGTAAGGTTACAAGCGCTTGAACAAGGCTGGTGTGTTCATCAGCAGATCATACACAGTGGCTGTGAGTCAAATGTCTAGGTAGGAAGCAGTCTTGTTGGCATGTATGCATGGAGGAGGCGCAGAAAGTGTCCAACCAGATGCCCACCCATAATGTAGTTTCTTGGAATCCTATGATTCTTGGACATGTGAAACGTGGTGAAGGGCAGAGGGGAGTGGAATTGTTTCAGCAAATGCAACATGAGGGGGGTGCAGCCAGACCATTTGACCTTTGTGGTGGTGCTGAATGCATGTGCTAGTGCCAAAACTGCACTTGAGGAGGGCAGGTGCATTCATCAACAGATTAGTTCATGTCACTCTGGGTCAAATCTAGTTGTGGGTAATATTCTAGTTGACATGTATGCAAACTGTGGGAGCATAGAGGATGTGCAGAAGGTATTTGACATGATGCTGAAACACAATGTGGTTTCTTGGAGTACCATGATTCTGGGGCACGTGAAATGTGGGCAAGCTCCAAAGGCATTGAAACTATTTCAACAAATGCAACGTGAAGGGGTGCAGCCTGATCTGGGCATCTTTGTTAGTGTGCTCAATGCCTGTGCAAGTGCAGGTGTGTTCATGAACAGATTATTTGTAGTGGTTCTGAGTCTGATTTCTTTGTGGGTTCTAGCCTAATTGACATGTATGCCAAATGTGGGAGAATGGAGCATGTGCAGAAAGTATTCATCAAAATGCCAACGTGCAATGTTGTCTGTTGGAATGCCCTGCTCAGAGGATTTTCAATGCATGGACTTGTAAGGAAGTGCTTAGACATTGAACTCATGTAAAGATGGTGTAGAAATAGAAAAGGTAACTTTTGTTGCACTTTTGTCCGCATGTGGCCATGCAGGCTTTGTTGATGAAGGGCTGTTGTACTTTGAATCCATGGGTTCAGTTTACAATATTTCTGCAACAGTGGAGCACTATGCTTGCATGGTTGATCTTCTTGGCCATGCTGGCTGTCTGCACAAGGCAGCAGACATGGTTAACACAATAGCCTGTCAACCAACTGCTTCTGTACGGAAGGCCTAGCTTTCTGCTTGCAGAGTTTATGGTAATCTGGGAATGGGTGAACATGTTGTGAAACAACTTCTAGAATTGGAACATGGGAATTATGCAGGCTATGTGCTGCTATCCAACATCTATGCTGCTGTCCAACATCTATGCTGCTGTCAGTAAGTGGGATCTCAGGACAAATGTGCAATGACAGATTCTGGAAAAGGGTGTGAAGAAACAGCCAGGTCACAGCTGGATTGAGGTGAATGCCTTAGTGCATACATTTGTAGTAGATGACCAGGAACATCCTCAAATGCTTGATATACATGCATAGCTAAAGAGATTGTCCGAGCAGATGAATGAAATCGGTTACATGCCCATACCAAATTTGCACTACATGATGTAGAGGACGAAGAAAAGGTGTCACATTTGTGTCACCACACTGAGAAATTGGCTATTGCATTTGGGCTCATCAGCACACCTCCTGGTACTCCATTCCATATATTCAAGAATCTGTGGGTATGTCGCAACTGCCACTCTGCCATCAAGCTTATCACAAAGATAGTGGGGAGAGAAATCATATTAAGGGATGCCAATTGCTTCCATCAATTTGAGGATGGTCTTTGTTCTTGCAGGGATTATTGGATGGTCTTCTTCCCTTCAAAAGGTTCTTTTTGTTTGCAGCATATTAAGTTTGTTCATGGAAAGACAGATCAATGCTGAAAGAGAAGATCTCTTTAACTCTCTTCACACTCTAAAAGCAATGACATCTTGAAACAGGTTGATGAAAAAGGTAGGGTCACAAAGGAAAGAAATAATATACCTTGCAAAGCTTGTATGTAACTCCACTTTGGTAACCTTCAAGGAAATGAAACACCACAAAGAAGCTGAATGTGCCAAGTAGTGTGAAGACAAGCTGTGTGGGCAAAACCTGTCAAGTTAATATCCCAAACACTGAAGTTCCATCGCAGGAAAGACGCTTTTAAAATGAAAGGACCATGGCAGCTCTTACCCTGTACCTCATGGAACTAACAACATTTGGTTCCTTAAGAGTTTCTTATGCTCCATCAAGGAAAGCTTTTCTTTCTTGGCAAAAAAGCTTTGATGCAAGAAAAATGGCCCACCTGACATCTTCATTCTCATTCACAACCCAAAGAAGAAAATCATTAGTGTGCATCTCAGGAAGCTCTCAGACTGAATCTCATGGAACTGCATCTTGGGAAAATTGCTGCATGTTTGATTTCATATGCTCATAATTCATGTGTAGCGGTAAGCAACCCATGTAAAAATGCAAAAGGTGCAATCAACACTCATGAAACATAGCAGCTACCCATAACCGCATTCCATCTGCAATGCTTATTGATTCTTCTTCTCCTCAATCAACATATTTCTTGTTCTATATACACAAATACTGCACAAATTGTCTGTACATCTATGTCCTTGCTAGAAGGATTTTGAAAAGATCAATGCAGAGAACCACTGTGAATCTAGCAGCATTTGTGAAGTGGCTGCTGAATGAATTGAGTGGGTATTTATCCTTGTCTCTTGTTTGAATGTCTGCAAAGCTCCAGAGGAAAAAGTAGAAATAGATCATGCATGATTCTTTCATGCAAATGGCCACAGTGGTAGACAAGAAGTGCAGTTATGTAGCATTGCTTGGAACTCAAAATTGCTAGATTTAAAATGCAGGAAAAATATACATCAAAAAAAGAAAAATGTCTAAAGACAAATACCTTCTCAACAGGAGGTATGTCAACATATTTCAGGATACAGCCTATTGATCATGATCCCTTGAATCATCAAGGAGGTGGTTGCTGCCTTTGCTGCCCAAAAGAGGTACCTTGATTTGCATTGAATATACCACTGTAGGTAGCTTGCCCTGCAAGCTGCTGTTGAAGGGGTAAAGCCAATGTTGATGATGCCTGGGCTCCTGTTCCTGCCATTCCTATGTTGCCGATATTGTACATTGCTGAAAGATAACACACATCACAGAGTAATTGAGTACAACACCACTTAGTGATAGTCACAACAGTGTTGTAACAAAATGTCTCAGGTGTCAAGTCTGTACATGACAAAGACAAGAGGTTCTGAGAAGATTGATTGCACTGCAGAGACTCCAAAGATCACCATATGGTCAAGTAGAGTGAAACTAACATGGATCAGAGAGCATCTGTGTTGAAAGATTACGCTGTGATTGATTCCCTTGTAGCTGCAACAACCACCAATCAGGGGTCAGCGTATTCATACTGCCTCTCCACCATTACATCTGAAACAAAACACAGAAGGCATCCCAATGACTCATAAACTTATTCTGAAACATAGCTCCACTTCTTTTATAACACTGGTGCATGCCATTTGACCATGGATCATGTTCACACCCCAAAGCAATCTTACTCAAATAGGGATTCTTTAGAGACAGGACTGAGTGAGCATACATATTGTTGCTGCATCATTGCTGCCTGTGATTGCCCACCTTGATTCATGCTTGCCATCTGCAAGGCACAAAAATATTAACATACCCAGACCTGATACTTATAGAGCTCAGCATCTCTGCCCCACTTTTTGAATCTACAAGCTGCTGACAGGCTGAGGAATAACATACAGCATATATGACAAGCACCTGCTCAATCTATTTGTTAGTGCTGAGATTTATTGGACACCAAACAGAAGGGCACAGAAACCAAACCAGGCCAGAAGGTAAAAGTGATGACTGGGGATTTCCATAGAGAGGACTCATGGTTCCAAGCTGATTCAACTGGGAACGCCCTTGATTGGCCTGTAAGAGGGTGTTTTGTTGTGGAGATTGCAGTTGTGAGCTTTGGAGTTGCTGATGTAAAGATTGTTGCTGCAAAGACTGCTGCTGCTGTGCTTGTAGTTGTTGGAGTGCCTGCCGGTCCTGACAAAGTCGTTGAGGGTTCACAAACTTCCCATACATGAAAAACCCATTTGCTCTTACACTGCTATCTATCACAATTTGTAACACAAATACTACACAAGGGAATACAATGGCATTTGGGTGTAGAAATAAGCTGTCCATTTCAAACTCCCCTCCAAAATAGCGTCACCATATTTGCAGAGAAAAATCCACAGTAGCAGTCTGAAGCTAACTATTTTTCTAGTTCCAGCAAAAGCAGATAAACACTACAACAACGAGTGGGGTCATAATCTTATGGTGTTACTCACAAAGTATCAGGAAAGTACAGGATGAACTACTTGAAAGACAAAAGTGAACTGGCAGAGCAGACCAATCTGAAATCAGGACAGATGGAAACACAGGAAAACCAGCAGACAGTTGATACTGAAGGTTAGCAATTGAGGTGCCAGGGATGTATCTGATGAAAAGCGAGACAAACCTGGTAATGAAGCTGCTGTTGTTGCTGCTGCAACTGTTGAAATTGATTCTGCCACCACCCATGACATTTTCAGATTTTGAGGGCCACCTCCCACACAGCCGCTTCTCAAGTGCAGTAACAAACCTACAGTACACTGAACATTCAAACACAGAAACACAGAAGCTCCAACCTGCTGTAATTTGGGCTGTTGGTGATGCTGTAGCAGATGCTGCTGGGACACTTGTCCTTGCTGCTGAACAGTTGCTTGGCCCTGTCAACATGATGCATGGATTTGTCAGTATTCCCTTTAAGCTGACAATCTGTGTGATGCCCACAAGCCCAAATTCATGCAGTGAGGAGAGCTTTGACTTCTTCAATGCCTAAAAGCAGTTCACTCAACTGTGGAAGTGACTTGGATGGCAAGCATATAAAATCAATTACCTGGGGGATTGGAGGGGTTCCAGGTTGTCGAAGTTGCTGGTTTTGCTGCACCTGAGCCTGCAACTGTTGCTTCTGCAGCTGCTGGAACTTTTGTTGTTGCCTTTGCATGATAACTGCTTGTTGTTGTTGATGCTGCTGTTGCTGTTGCTGTTGCTGCTGCTGAATTTGCTGAAGTTGCTGTTGTTGAGGAGAAGGGGCATTGAAGTTTCCTGTGCTAGATCTTGGGGAATTAACAAATTGACTGGGTGTGGCAGCTGATGCCACTCCAGGGAGATTCCCAGTCCCCACAATGTTCTGTAGAGGATTTGCACGACTCAGATGGGGGTTGGTCAACTGCATACCAATACAGTGCACTGCTGGTTAGTCCTGCTTGAAAAGCCTTTCACCTGTAACCACAAAGTCTGTACAGGTGAGTCTTGATGCTCGTACTGAAAGCTTCAGGTGGCTGAACAATGACAAGCAGCCTACAAATTGAAGCCTAGCCACAATAAGATGATAATTCAATTACAACCTCAGTTCGAAAAATGAAAAACCTGTTAAGTAAACAATATGTCCAGGGATTGCATCATAAGGTTATTCTCTAAAGTGGACATCTGGTGAAGGAATGCACTTCATAATGTGGCAATACAAATGACAAACAATTGGTAAAAAGCCCATCATAATGGCTGTCGACAAATGCTTGCATGTCCATACTCTATGGTTGGCTTGTGAGCAGAGGAATTTGACATATCAAAGGCAATGAGACCATGAGTCAGGAAAATTTCAGCTCTGATGCAGCTACTGATCTGATTAGAAGAAACACCTGCTGAGGTACAGTTGATCTTATGAGTCCACTAGGTGGCAATGCTGATAGTGATCCTCTCAAGCCCAAACCTGCCAACAAATGACACCTTTTGTTATCATTGAATTTAATTTGCTGATAAGACGCCCTGGACACTGAGTCCACAGTTGTAACATAACTGGTCACTGGGTCCTAGTGGACATAATACAGAGAATCTTGTGCAAAAAGCATCGTGTAGAGAGAGGTCATAGACAAGGACATCAGCAGTAGCAAGCATAGCTGATGGATGATGCAAGACTCACAGGATGACTTCAGGCTAGAAATCCAATCAATACAAAACCCAATAACCAAGCCTATCTACCAATCTGAACAGGCCACCACATTGAGTGTTGAACCACTGCAACTAATATAAATTGTTGATACAACAAAAACAGACATCCTGACATTTTTCCCAGGGACATTGTGCATGTCTTTGACAGACACAGATAGAGGGACATACCTCCATCTGTCCCCAAAGCGGATGCAATATGTGAGGGCAGTACAGAGGCCATTTGTTGCTGATCTGGTGGTATGCGCAGACCTAGAATGCAGAAACAATTCAAGAAAGCACATCACCTCTGTTAGATACTTCTCCTCAAAGACAACCCTTTCTGAACAGTGAAAACCTCCCACCTCAGTGAACATAGTGGACCATCAATCCATGGTTTACAGGAGCAATTTAACCACAGAAACAAGAAACGTCCTCTCCCTTTCTGTAAATGTTAACATACCATCTCCAAAATTAGAAGCTGCCCGAATAAGCTTCTCTTGCTCTGCAATTCGAGCTGCCTGTGCTTTGTCAAGTGTGGTGAGAGAAACAGGCCCCTGTCGAGTGCTCAACCCATAAACCTTGCGTGCCTCTTGCAACACTTTCTCTGCCGCATCACACACTACTCTGACTGTCTCTATTTGCCTCTGATGGTGAAATAACCAGCCAGCCCACCAATATCAATTTCAGATTTCACTTATACCTGACACTAAAAATGATAGAGAATCTCTAATGGACATGTTCCTAAGTAATGATTATCTGTTTATATACAATGGAAGATGAGGTGAGTGGCAAGGAAAAACAATGAAAATTTTGATTGAAGAAAATTCAATCTTCCAAACTTGACCTAACCTGAATTTTTTCATTCTGTGCATGAACAGGGAGGCTGGAGATGCCTGACAATATTTGTTCCTTCATAATTGCCTCTTCTGCCTCCATCTCCGGGAGCAGTTTTGATGACAGCATTATAGGCAATACTGCACACTAACACCACAAAGATGACTACATCATCATCAAACCCCCCCTCTCTACCCCACCTTCTTGTAGTTCTCTCCACACAGGACACTCCTCTTGACTCTGTGTTCAGGACTTCTCACTGGCCTATGTAACCTATTGCCATTCGCAAATTCTGGTGCATGTACACACCTGCTTCCAAAAAAACAAGTCTACAACATACACATCCAAAAAAAAAAAAGTGGTGACAGTAGAATTACTTGTGGAATTTTCCGCATTGACATTTTTAGGGTAGACAACAAACACTTTCAAGATAGGCTTAATGTCCTCCACCAGGTTGAGCAGCTCCACATTGACCATGGCAAACTGTCCCAACACCTCTGACCTGCAGTACTAACCCAAAATCACTACCACAAAAAACAGCACTCTGTAGCAAAACAAAAGGTGACTAAACAAACAGTTGATTCCATCACAAAAAACAGTGCATAATCTGATGACGTACAGTAAATCTGAGAGTAGATCAGGCCAGACAGTAAGAACTTCACAATGCGAAAGACCTCTAAACCCTAATTCTGCATCTCTGTCTGAGCCCTAACCCAGCATCTCTCTGTGAACCCTAATCCAGCATCTCTGTCTAAACCATAATTCAGCATCTCTCTCTGAACCCTAATTCAGCGGACAGCAAGAAGAAGACACTGAAGCCTAAACCGCCATCGCCGTTTCTTAACTAAGATCTTTGGTCATCAACAAAGCAAGCTCTAGTAAGCAAGAATCAGTCCGTGTATACATCATATTCCTATTCAGCTCTAAACCCATCACCAGTTCTCAAAAATCCTTTACACGACGACTGACTGAGCTTCCAAAGAAGTGGCAAACGAAGCGAGGTGGGAAGCAAATAGACCCACCATTTGAGCGAGGGCTGGGTGGTGAAGGCGTGCAGAATACGAGAGATAGCGTTATGCAGGTCTTGAGTCCGCGTGCGCAAGGACGCCAGGTTGAGCTGTTGCAAAACCGGCGCCATATCTGCCTTGGGCGGCGGTGCCGCTTGCCCACCCCCCACTGCCGCCATCGTTTTTTTTTTTTCTTTTGCGTTGAGTACCTAGTGAGCACAGAAAGAGAGATTGTTTTGCTTTCTATTGTAGAAGAAGAGTTTGAAACCTCTAAAGCTCCAATCTCTTCATCCTTCCGTTCTCTTTCTTCTTCTTCTTCTTCTTCTTCTCCTTTAGTCGCGTTTCGCCTTATGCTTTTGTTTCTTTCTTGGCTCCCAGGAACAATAATTCATCGCTTTGCTTCTTCATCCCATTCATTCATGGCGGGCCTGTTCATTCATCCCGGAAGCATCACCCATTCATTCATGGCTGGCCTGTTCATTCATCCCGGAAGTATCACCCATTCATTCATGGCTGGCCTGTTCATTCATCCCAAAAGTATCACCCATTCATTCATGGCTGGCCTGTTCATTCATCCCGGAACCATCACCCATTCCTTCATGCATGGCCTATTCATTCATCCATCTACTTATCGTTAACATCTCTGATGAATGATTATAAATTTGTTGAGAAATTTTGTAGCTTCTTCAACAAAAGAAAAATCTGGAAAATTTTGGAATTTCTTTTTTAAAAGTGTAATTTGACTAATATTTCAAGACATATTGGAAAAAGTTCGCCATTCATGCATGGCCTATTCATTCATCCATATACCCACATTAACATCTCTAGTGAATGATTATGAATTTGTTGAGAATGTTTGTCACTTTTTCAACAAAAGAAAATTTGAGAATTTTTTTGAAAAAGTTTTTCTTTCCTAGTGTAAATTTGACTAATGTTTCAAGAAATATTGGAAAAAGTTTGCCATTCATGCATGGCCTATTCATTCATCCATATATATACTCACATAAACATCTCTAGTGGATGATTATGAATTTGTTGACAATTTTGTCACTTTTTCAACAAAAGCAAAATTGGGAATTTTTTGGAAAACTTTTTTTTTTCGTTGCCACTTGAATTTGAGGTTTAAGTTTTGACATCCAAAGTGGTAGTAGGTGTTTGCTCCCACGTCAAATCTAGTAGGGTGTATTCCTTTCCAAAAATTGCATTATTCTTGAAATCTATTTAATTTATTGGCAACTAGTGGTAACCCGTGCCTGCAAGGCCCGACACGGCAGTAAAGCAGCGATGACGCCTGATGACGACCCCTAAAACCCTAAAGCTCAACAACATTCTGCCATTTCAAAAAGTCATGACTATGGGAAATTGGAAAAATATAAAGAACCGCCGGTTCCATATTTTAGTTCATTGATTTTTTGAGAACCGTGAGGACGAATGGTAAGAACCACCCTTCTAATAACCCGCTAATGGTGGTTGGTTCCAGTGTTGGTTCCGGTTCTTTGAATTTTTTTCCCCATAATCAAACAATCACTGGTTCCGGTTCTTTCAAAAGAAGAACCAAAGGTTTTACAAAAGAATCGGTAAAAAAACGCACTGGTTCTTAGACTTTTTTTTTTTCCTGAAAATTTGGGAACCGTGGTTATATAGCCACACCGATTATTTGAAAATTTTAAAAAGTGGCCGCTAGGTGAGTGGTGCATACCCAGTATGATAACCAGAAGCCATCTTTCATTCATTCATTCATTCACAGAAGCACCCCACAGTGATGGGAAAGCATGCGTTCGTGCCCTATTGGGTACGATGGGAACGTACTTTCTTTTCCTACGTGGCGGAACG
>Ga0116231_10003316_pt1 | contig 33588 bp, 27 predicted proteins | sample S1TSphgellanicum_2_FD_89695 | JGI IMG/M metagenome (GOLD analysis project Ga0116231, IMG submission 89695) | Host-associated microbial communities from peat moss isolated from Minnesota, USA - S1T2_Fd - Sphagnum magellanicum MG | ecosystem: Host-associated > Plants > Peat moss > Unclassified... | reverse complement strand
ATTTTTCCCGACTTCCCAATGTGTTCGCACTATGTTCCTTTCAAGTTCCCAATGGGTTCCTAATATTTTCCCCAACATTTTCTCCATACCTCCTCACTTTTATATGCCTTGGAAAATGGTGTCTTCCTTTCACCTATATAGGTGGGCCAAAGGGGAAGGACTGTACAATTCAAAATAAAGCTTTCTGTTTTGGGGAGTTTTCATTATTATATTTTTTTGGAGTGATGGGCCAATCAAATTGGCACGTTGCCCAAAAAAAAGCTTGGGAGGCACCTCATTTAATTAATAGGAGAGATGACTATTTGTGTAGCTTAAACCAATACACATTAAAAAATCTATAGTAATATATTGACACACTTTTGAAAGTGCATGCCCAAAACATGAACCATCAAATGGCTCCAACAACCCTAAGTTATTACATGATACAATAGAATTTAGAGCATTTGCACAAGTTTACAAGTTGGACCTTTCACCCTTCACATAAATAACTATTTTTTTAGTTAAAAAAACTTGTTTAGTAACTCACGCAATAAAAGAGCCATGGTTAGGTTGTTGATGTCTATGACCTCAAATGAACCAATAGTCACATACTTTGCTTTTTAGTTGTTGGAGATAAAGTTGATAACCACAATGAATATGTCATGTGCTCCTTTTGACATTCATAAATCAAATGTGCAAGTGGTTGATAAACAATTAAACAATGTCGATTACACATACATAATCATGATTTTTTCAACCAAACTATGTAAAACATTTTCAACAAAAGTTATTTTTGATGGGAAGACAATTCATGGACATAATTTGTATGACAACCTTTAAAGCCAAATGGACTCAACAATTTTCATAGGAGCCCTTTAACCACACACAAGAGTAGATTTTCCAAAAGCCCCACTTGTGTTGGATCATCTATTTTGAATTTACTTCTTCACCTAAATATTGTAGATGGATATACATGTGCCTTTTTTTTGTTAGCTTCTCAATCAAGTAGATCTTTTGTTAGGGTAATGTTGGGATCTTCTACCAACTTTTTCATTAGGACAAAATGATCATCATCAACATGTTTTTTCATGGTTTTTATACCATTAATCTTACGATACCATTAATCAATCCTTTCCTACACCTAGTGTGCATGGCTAGGATTTTAAGACCAATATGATCATTGTGACAAATAACACATCTCATGATATGGTTATGATCCAAATCCACAAGTTGATTATTGTTCATGCTTTCAAAATTGCCCAAGTGAACGAAGGTTGATAATGTGCCTTTCAATAAAATCTTTGTTTTTGAAATTTTTCCAAGTGCAATTTGGTGATGTATGCATAATCTCAAACTCCCCACTTTCATAAGTAACTTGCACATTGCCAATATTGTTATTGTTATCATATCTTTCCAAAGCCAAAAGGGTTTTTTCATTAAAACTAATATCATGAATATTGACAGTGTTCATGATATGACATGAAGAAGAAAGTTCAAAAAAATTAGTAAAAAACCAACACAAAATAAAACAAAAAAATGTGAATTGTTCACAATTTTACTTGAACCTTAAATAGGGCAACAACAATCAAAATGTGACATGACTTTAAGGTTTAAAAAAAAGGTTTAAGGTTTAAGGTTTACAAAATAAAGTTCTTTCAATAAATTTTTGAAAATCTTTCCCATTCACATAACCTCACACATGTGAAGAAAATTGAAAAAATGATGTACATATCAACATGCCCCTTATGCCCTGGGTGACACATGTGCTACAATGGTCGGGACAAAGGGTTGCAACCCCACAAGGGCGAGTTAACTTCAAAAACCCGGCCTTAATTCAAATTGCAATCTACAATTCGCCTGCATGAAGCCGGAATCATTAATAATCACCTTCCTCCGGTTTATCACCTGTAGTCTATTTAGGGTTCCAAATTAATTGATGGCAACTAAACACGAAGGTTGCGCTTGTTCTAGGACTTAACCTAACACCTTACGGCATGAACTAATGACAGCCATGCACCACCTGTGTTCGCATTCCTAAATACACTCATATTTTTCAAAAAGATTCATGGCATGTCAAGCCTTGGTAAGGTTATTTGCGTTGCATCGAATTAAGCCACATGCTCCACCACTTGTGTAGGCCCTCGTCAATTCTTTTGAATTTTATTCTTACAAACGTACTCCCCAGGCAAGATACTTGACGCGTTAACTACAACACTACATAGGTCAATACACATAGCGCTTAGTATCCATCATTTATAGCTAAGATTTCTAGGGTATCTAATCCCATTTGCTTCCCTAACTTTTGTCTTTCAATGTTAGTGTCGGCCTAACAGAATGCTTTCGTTGTTGGTGTTTTTTTCAATTTCTACACACTTCATCGTTCCGTTGGAAATACCCTCTGCCCCTACCGTACTCCAACTCGGTAGTTTCCACTACTTGTCCAAGGTTGAGCCCTAGGATTTGATGGCGGACTTAAAAAGTCACTTATAAATGTTTTACACCCAATCATTCCACATAACGCTTGCATCCTCTATCTTATTACGACTATTGGCACAAAACTAGCTAATGCTTATTCCTCATATATTATCATTATTTGTTTTTTGAAAAAACGAGTTTACAACCTATGGGCCTTCTACCTCCATTCGACATTGCTCTGTTAGGCTTTCGCCCATTGTGGAAAATTCCCCATTATTGCTTCTTGTAGGAGTATGGGTCGTGTCTCAGTCCAAGTGTGGTTAATCATTCTTTTAGACCAGCTACTAATCGTCACCTTGGTAAGCCATTGCCTCACCGGCTAGTTAATCGGATGCAAGCCCCTCCTTGGGTGGATTCTTCCTTTTGCTCTTCAGCCTATGGGGTATTAATAACTGTTTCCAACTGTTGTCCCCCTCCCAATGGCAAGTTTTTATGCATTACTCACTTGTCTGCCACTGAAAACACCACTAGGATGCTTCCCATCCAACTTGCATGTGTTAAACATGTCACCATCATTCATCCTGAGCTAGGATCAAACTCTCCATGAGATTCATAATTACATTACTTATAGTTTCCTTTTTCATGGACAAAGCTAATTGAGGATCATTTTCATCCCAAGGGACAACTTGTGTTCATTTGCTTCATATTAACCTAAAATTCACTTCTAGTATACCCATCCCTACCCTATCATGTTAATCCCACAACCTCTTTCAATTATGAGGAAGCTAATAGAAAAGGGAGTAAATAGAAACACTTATAATAAATTTAGGGATAATCAGGTTCGAACTAATGACTCCCACCACGTTAAGGTGATATTCTACCGCTGAGTTATATCCCTAACCCAAAGAGAACTTACTAATGAGTAGGCACAAACCAAAAAGTTGGAAGATTAAAAGCCATTATCCTACTATTCTTGAGCAATTTGATTGGAGTTAGGCCCTCTTTTCACATATGATTACAGAAATAGTAAAAAAGATTGAATCCTATTGTCGACTGGGAAATCTTATGAAAAATATGGATTCCTATTAATTTGAGCCATGAGTTTTTTGGGAAAATCCATAAACCCCCCCCTTCTTTTTTTGTCAATCCAATATCTTTTTCATCTAGATTTAACAAATTATACATGAAAAAAACATTTTTCAATATGTTTGATTTACACTAATCACTTTAACCCTAATATAAGAATTGTTAAAATAAGGGGAAGGAGAAAAACCAAGTAAAAAAAATACATACATAATTTTTTTTCTTATACCAAAAATCTTACCCATTTCTAAGAAAATAAAATTCCAACTACCTCTAGCCAACATCTCTTTTTTATGCTTATTCAAAAATTTCGATGTGTTACCACATTTTTTTGAGAGTTTAGTCGAAAAAAAAGACAATTTTTTTACTAGGAACATATGTAAGGATTTATCATTAAAAAAAGGAATCCTATGCAACCGTTAACTACTTTATATACATACATTGCCACCCTACTGAGGAAGGATTTGCAATTAGCTTTAATATATCCTTGACAGTAAGAAAAGAAAATATTTGCCTTTGTGAAAAGACTTTTTGATTTGAATTAACGTAAAGGTACAACTAACCATATTGCCAAAAATTTATGTTGTCTATTTTAAATAGGAATGGGCTGACCCCCCCTGCTCTTTTGTGGTACAATCCTCTTCCCACTGAGCTTTTACTTTGTCCCCATTCCCTGGGAAACATAATAAAAAAAAACATAGGATTGATGCACATAATTTATCACGAAGGATTCCACAATCACTAAGAAAAAAAGAGCTACCTTTTACTATATTTTCTTTGGCCATCTTTATTCTTATTTATGGGCTTCACACAGTCGATCAACATGATATAGATATCCGTAAGTTATTGAAACTATTCTCGAACAAGCCAACTGAATCAAAACACAAAAGTCAAATAATATTTTTCAAAAAATGAATTCCTAATTGATTTAATATAGTGTATAATTGCCTAGATAACCTTATACCAACCTATCAATTTTTCGAATTATTTGCATTTGGATTACTTACAAGTAGATAGTAACAATCTTGAGATTTGATCACAATGTTGTAAAAAGGAAATAATAAAAATATTACTGTTATTTATATTTACCAAATTATAAATTAAAAATCATCATTTTTTATTCGTGAAAATAATTAAAATGGAATATTAGTCGTTCCGAATTAAAACATAAGAAAGCTTGAATACGCAATTATTTGTTAATAATATTTTGAACGAAAGTTGTATGAAATTAAAGTCTCACGTACGGTTTTGTAAAATGACAATACAAGGTAATTCTTTTGTTAATTTTTCCACCATAATACCGAAAAAGCCAAACTTTGCCTTACATAAAGTGGTTAGAATTAGATTAACCTCTAGCTTATATACCAAGTATTTGTCACAATTTGCAAGAACATTCTGTAATACTAGTAAAAGGAGGAAGAGTAAAATATCTACCCGGTGTAAGATATCACATAGTTAAAGGGAGTTTTGATGCTATTATTAATTAAATTTATCTTATGTAGATGCAATTAGGAAAGCGACATAAATAAATATATAACCAATAGAGAAATGAGCTAGTCCGACTAATCTCACTTGAACAATAGAAAGAACCACTGGCTTATCTTTCCATCGAACTAAGTTAACCAAAGGTGTATGCTCATTAGCCCATGCCAAAATTTTGATAAGTTTTTGCCAATAACCATGCGCCCAAGAGATAAGAAACATAAAACCAGTGGCCCATACAAGATGTCCAAATAAAAACATCCATGCCCAAACAGATAAACTATTCATACCAAAAGGATTGTACCCATTAATAAGTTGTGAGGAATTCAACCATAAGTAATCTCTTAGCCATCCCATTAAATAGGTCGAAGATTCATTAAATTGAGCTACATTTCCTTGCCATAAAGTAATATGTTTCCATTGTTAATAAAAAGTAACCCATCCAATAGTATTTAGCATCCAAAAAACCATTAAGTAAAAAAATCCCAGGCCAAAATATTGCAAGCATTACCTCGTCCTAGACCATCGCAAGGGAAACTATAACCAAATTCTTTTTTATTTAGCATTAACTTAAATTCACGTGCATCTAGAGCACCTTTTATCAAGATTAATGTAGTTGCATGTAAACCCAAAGCAGTGGCATGATGAACTAAAAAGTCTCCGGGACCAATTGTTAAAAATAGTGAATTATTATTATTATTGATTACATCCAGCCAACTGGGTAACCATAAACTTTGACTAGCATTAAAAGTTGGGCTATCTGCTGAAGATAAAACCACATCAAAACCGTATATAATTTTACCATGAACAGATTGGATCCATTGAGCAAATACAGGTTCAATCAAATTTTGTTTTTCTGGAGTACCGAAAGCAAACATAACATCATGATGAACGTAAAGTCCCAAGGTATGGAAACCTAGGAATAAACCCGCACAACTTAAATGTGATATAATAGCTTCCTTGTGTTTTAACATTCTTGTTAATACATAATTAATTTATTATTCCGAATTATAATCCCTAATAAAATAAAAAGTTCAATCAGTAAAAGCACCTATCTTTATAAATCTAGCAATATATTGATGATGAATATATAACGTAGCTTGAATAGTAAAGTCTTGTGCTAGAAATGCATAGGTGGGTAGAGATTACATATGTTGAATTACTAGAGAAATAATAATTCCTAAAGAGGCTAGAGTATGACCCAATTGGAAATGAAGAGAATTATTAATTGTGTCATAAATACCCTTATGTCTGTAGCCCAATTGGCCCCTTGGAGGAGTATGTGCTTCCAAAATTTCTTTGATACTATGGCCAATTCCAAAGTTGGTTTTATACATATGATTGTCGATGATAAAAACAACTGCAATAGTCAAATGATGATGAACTATATCAGTTAACCATAAACTTTGGGTCTGTGGATGAAAACCTTTGAAGAAAGTTAAAATAACAAAACCTGATCCTTGGGAAGTACCAAATAAATGACTATTTGAATCAACATTATGGGCATAAATATTCCACTAACCTACAAAAAAGGGTCCTAAACCTTGGGGATGTTTAATGCCATTAGTAGATTACCCCATTTTACGTGTTCACCTTTTGATTCGGGGATAGCCACATGGACTAAATGTCCTGTCAAAATTAGGGAATTGACTTAAAAAAGTCCTGACAAATGATGATTGAGACAAGATTCAACATTTTTAAACCATGAAATACTTGGTTTCCATTTAGGTTGTAGATGCAACCAACCCGCAATTAAAAAAATGGCGGAAAAAAAAATAGAAAAAAAGCTCCAATATAAAAATCCTGGTTGTTACAAAAACCAATTGTATACCACCATTGATATACACCGGAATAAACTATATTAACTGGACCCGAAGCTCCACATTGAGTAAAAGCTTTTATAGCGGGTTGACCAAAATGGGGATCCCAAATTGCATGAGCAATAGGCTTTACATGTAAAGGATTTTGTAGCCATGTTTCGAAATTACCCTACCAAGCCACGTGAAATAAATTACTGGAAGTCCATAGGAAAATAATAGCTAATTGACCAAAATGAGAAGCAAAAATCTTTTGATAAAGACATTCTTCGGTCATATCATTGTGACTTTCAAAGTCAAGTGTGGTAGCAATACTAAACCAAATATGATGAGTAGTTGGGTCTTGAAATAAGCCCTAGCTAAATTTTGGAAATCTTGATGCCATAATGCTTTTCAAATCCTCCTACCCATTATCGTACTACAATAATTCTTGCTAGGAAGAATGCCCATGTTGTGGCAATCCCACCTAGAAAATAATGAGCTACACCTACAACACGGCCTTGTATGATATTTAAGGCTTTAGGTTGGATAGCAAGAACAATTCTTAATTTATTGTGGGCCCAAATAATAAACTCAATAAGTTCTTGCCAATATCCATGGCCATTATGTATAAACATTAAACTAAAAGCCTAGATGAAACGAACACCCAAAAACAAAAGGTCATATGTAGATAACAAGGAACCATAAAATTGTATTACTTGAGATGGTTGTGCCCATAGAAAGTCATGGAGCCATCCATTAATGGTAATTGAACTTTGTGCAACGTTACCTCTTGTAATGTGAATTACCATTCCTTGATCACTTATGCTACCCCAAACATCAAATTCCATTTTCTAGCTAAAATGAAAAATGATTATCGAAATTGCATTATACATCCAAAATAAACCCAGGAAAACATGATCCCAAGTAGACACTTGACACGTCTCTCCTCTTCCAAGTCCATCACATGGGAATTGAAAATCGAAATTAACTTTATCAAATATTAGGCGAGAACTACGAGCAAATAAAACACCCTTGAATAATATCAAAACAATGACATGGATAGTAAAGGCATGAATATGATGTACTAGAAAGTTTGAAGTTCCTAATGAAATTGGTAATAAAGCCACTTTGCCATTGACTGCAACTAGATCACCACCACCCTAGGTTAAATTGGTGCTTGTTGTTGCATTGGGAGCTGTTAAATCAAGTGTTAAAACATGGGTATTTTGTATCCATTAGGCAAAAACGGGTTATAATTTTATAGCAATATTTGAAAACATATCTTGGGGGTGTTCCAGAATACTCATGTTATCATTATGAATGTATAAACCAAAACTATGAAAACCTAAAAAGATATAAACCCAATTGAGATGTGATATTATCACATCACAGTGTCAAAGGACACGATCTAATAAATTGTTATATTAAGTTGTTGGATCATAATCTTTCACCATAAAAATAGCAGCATGTGCAATAACTCCAACTATGAGAAAACCACCGATCCACATGTGATGTGTAAATAAAGAGAGTTAGGTACCATAATTAGTAGCTAGATATGGATAAGGAGGCATAGAATACATGTGATGAGCTACCACAATGTTAGAGAACCTAGTAAAGCCAGGTTAAAGGCTAATTGGGCATGCCACGAAGTAGTTAGAATCTCATAAATACTTTTATGGCCTTCACTTGTAAAATGCCCTCTATGAACATTTAGAATTTTTTTGATATTATGACCAATTTTGAAGTTAGTTATATACATACAACCAACTATTATAAAAATAAATTGCAATAGTTAAATGATGATGTGCCATATCAGTTAACCATAAACCTCATGTAATTGGATTTAATCCCCCACAGAAGGTTAAAAAAATGAGTATTCTAACCAATTTAGCGTAAAAAAATGGGGTTAATCCTTTAGAAAAACTTGGATAAAGTTGAGCCAAAAGATCACGATTTAGAATAAATTCATGAGGAATCGGTATTTCCTTAGGATCTACCCCAACATCTAAAAGTTGATTAATAGGTAAAGAAACATGCACTTGATGCCCTGCCCAAGATAAAAAGCCTAGTACCAATAGTCCTGTTAAGTGATGATTCAACATAGATTCCACATTTTGAAACCATGCCAATTTTGGAACAGCCTTATGGTAATGGAACCATCTAGCAAAAAGCATAAGTGTTGCAAAAATTAATCCACTAATTATAGTAGAATAAAGTTGTAATTCACTAGTTATTTCAAATGCTTGCCAAAGTTGAAAAAAACCAAAGGTTATTTGTATTCCCTAAAAACCTCCGCCTACATCTCCATTAAAAATCTCCTGACCCACTATTGGCCAAACAACCTGAACACTCAGTTTAATGTGAATAGGATCATTTAACCATGCTTCATAGTTCGAAAAACAAGTTTTGTGGAAGTTCAACCAAATAAAAATGATAGCTAATTGACCAAGTGGGCACTAAAAGCTTTGCGAGAATTTTTTTCTAAATCATTGGTGTGACTATCAAAATCATGAGCATTAGTGTGTAAGTTCCAAATCCAAGTGGTAATATTGGGACCTTTAACTAAAGTTTTTGAAAAATGTCCCGATTTAGCCCATTTTTCAAAAGAAGTTTTTACATGATCCCTTTCCACCAAAATCTTGACTTCTAGTTTCGGTGAACGAATAATCATCGAGGTTTTCCTCTCTTTAGACAAGGCTTAGGAAAAACCCACCAATAATAATTGGTAAGCTTTTAAGAGATATAAATTATCAAACTTTTTTTTATCCCACTTTCCAGTTTGTAATTGGAACAACTATGATATAGAAATTACCTAGGGTAAGTATTCCAAATTATTATGACACATCTTTAAAGTGCTTATTGGACCATTCCTAGTCTTTTTTTTTATTGGATGAATATATGACATTTTATATTCGTATTTTATTTATTATATTACTAAAATAATAGTTGGTTTTTCCATTTGTTGCAATTTCCCCCATTAACAATCAATACTTTTTATTATTAATAATCAATATTTTCTACCGATTGTTAATAAAACCTGATTAGGGAGGGGAAAACCATTTTGAAAAAAAAGGGTTTTTTATTACCCTTTCTTTCCCATAAAATAATAAAATTTAAGGGACCTGTACAATTTATTTCATTCAAAATAGTTCTTACTTTATACTTTAAAACATCCTATAATTTTTGACCAATTTTGTGCTTCAATATAATTACTTGGAGCAAGTGATATGACTTGTTTTTGATAATCTGCTGCTTGATTAAACTAAGCTTTAAATGTTTCAAGATTTCCTTGTTGAATGGCTTGTTTTTCCTAATCAAAATAGGTGAATAAACAAGACTTATTTTCATGGCTTGGTGAAAGTTGACAAAACAAATGAATATATGAACAAACACAATAGTTGCCAAAAGTAAGAAAGTAGAAAAAACTTCACACACCCTTGTTATTTCACAAACATGTATTCATGCAAAACTTGCAACAATTTGTAAAACAAATGAAAGAATGAAACATAATGAATAACAAACTCTAAGATCAAAGATTAAAAATGCAAAAATACTATTATTGGTTAGTAGTCACCACGAATGTCGAAAATCTTTGTCCTCCCCAACTTTTACAACTTTCATAAAATTCTCTATTTTTCACCAATGTAAAAGTGATGGTGTAAAAGATTAAAACCAAAGTACTGCAATTTTAACACAAAGAAGGTTGCAAAGCTTTAAAATAACTTACCTTCTTGTAGTTCATTGGGCTTTATATTTGGCATGTTTCCCTAAAAGAATTTGATTCATCTTTAAAAACTCTAATAGCTAATAGGTTGTGTTCATAGTTTCAACAACACATTGATAGAAGGTTCAATGTAAATGTTACAAGTTGTAAAGGTAGAAATTGTTTGCAAAAAATGAAAGAGACATGAAAAATGCAAACTACAAACATATATTGCAAACACTACTAACATTACTAAAAGGGTATAAATCAAATATTAAAAGGGTATGAATCCAAGTTTTTGGTAGATACCTTTTGCACTTGTTTCTCCCCATGTTGGGTATGGTTATTAGTATTTGAACTTATAAAAGTTTGGTTATGAGGTGGGGGTGGGTACCAACTTCTTGAAATGCTTAGCAAGGCTAGGTTTCAAAAAAACAACACTCAGTGGTTATATATATATATATACATGGTTTAATATTAAGTAAATGTTCAAAGTCAATTAAATACCTACCCAACATTGGTAAATACATGGAACCAAATTTAGTTTTTGAATTAAGCTCAAAGGATCAAAAATTTGAAGGAAAATGTCAAAACCAAAATTATCACTAAAAGAAAAAATCAAATTTACAACTTGTCTTTATGAATTCTTTTAATCGCAAAGAACATTTGTCATTAAAATCCCTATAATTATGTGAATGTGGCATGACATCAATGTCGATGTAATTCAAAGATGGATGAAATTATGGTTAACATACATGGTTTCATATGTTGACCAAACCATACATGTATTATTGTTTGTGACTATATTGTAATTATTTTGGTAACCTTTATTAATGTAGCACATGTAAATCATTTGGCAAATGATGTTCACAGATTTAATGGCCAATGAAAAACCATGTGAATTTATATAGGCTAATTAGTGTTGCCACATGGCACAATTTTATAAATATTTTCAATTTTAATTTTAATAGCTAGGTAGGCTTAGGTTAAATAAGTAGGTAAATAGATCTAAGTTAGGTAGGCAAGTTCAGGTTTTAAAATATTTAAAAATAATTTTATTTAGGTTAAGCCTTTGGGGTCAAGCCTTTTTTGTTAGTTCATCCCAAATGGCATTTGTGTGTTAATGTTTCATGTATATTTTCGTTGTTTTTAACGCATTGAAGGCTACTTCAAACATAAGGATAAAAACCTTACTCACCAATGTATTATTAACAATTAAATACCATACAATAGTTACACAAGTTATATGTACGTAACTTACCCAACACACCTATTGCCATTCAGACATAACATGCATGTATTTTAATAATATTTTTTATTTACATTATTTTTATTATCCTTTACAATTTCTTTCTTATAATAACATTTGTTGTGAGTTGTGACAATGGGTGATATCTCCAAATGCCATCCAATCCCTACTTTTGGTGACAAAAATTAAGGTTTCAAATTCCTAAATGTGATTTTTTCAAGGATGTGTGTGTTTATTTGGCAATGGCAAAGAAAATGTTCTATAAAGCCTTTTAGTTTGACACTGTGTGGAGAATAAGTAAAACTTGTAGGAAGATGAACCAAATGAAGCACAAGCATGAAGAAGTCTAACACGTAACAATGATGTGTAGGCATGAAAAAAAATTGGACAAAAAAAATTTTGTTTTGTAAATTAAAATTGATAGTTTTAGAAGTTAAGAATGAATGTGTCAATGAGGTGCCATTGAACGTTTGTCTCTTCCAACAAAAGTTGCATTAACTACATCCATTGTAGAAAGAAAAACTAAGCCCAATGCTTACAAATCATTTTACAAAAGGTTAAAAACAAAAGGACATGCAAAAATGGATAAATTCATTGCAAACTTTTCAAACCATCATTTAACAACAATTGTTATGCAAAATTAGTTTTTTCATATTTTCTAAACACATATGTTATTGTGGTCTAAAACACATATGAAACATGTATAAAATAAAATGAATTTTTTACAAAGGAAATAGAATGTTTCATAACAAAGACTTATTATAAGACCGTTTTTCGAACCACTACATAATGTTATAATTTCTTTTTGTAAATTTTCATTTTTTGGAACATTTTATGTTAACAAACATTCACCTAACTTTGTGTTAACATTATTATGTTCCAACAAGAAATCCACATAAACTTTTCAATTATGTAATTTTAAAACGTGAATGTAATCACTTTGAATTATTTGTAAATTTAACAAATTGAACACTTAATATTAGATAGGATACTTGTTTTATATAGTTTACTCACATGAAAAGGAGGATAAAAAAGATGAAATAAATTTTCTAATAACAACTATTATTGATGAATCTATTAAGTATTGAACATAACTTATTACCTAAACCCTACCATCCATCCTGCATGGTGCGCTGGTGGGTGCTTGCTCACTCTGACCTTTTTAGGTTACCGGGTGACATGTAAAGGCACTGGCTAGGAAGGGCAGAGACCATCACCCACTTCCTTCGTTCCTTCTCTCTTTCTGACTCTCTCTCTTCACCTGCTCGTGATGCGCAGCTACACAGCTTCTGCTGCTTGCTTGCTTGCTTGTTTGCCAAGTCTAATGTCAGCTGCGACCAAGTCTCCGTGCCCCTCTTCTTCTACCATCGCACCTCGTGCTTCACAGAGTGAAGAGTTTTGACTGTCCCATCTCCGAGTGTGTAGAAAACTGTCTAAACGTCGAGCAAAACTGTTTTGTTTTGCGTATATTCTGTTTTGGAGATTGTGGGGGTTCGGGGGTGGGGTTTTGTTTTTAGGGGGACGGATTGATGGAGTGGGATAGGGCTAGCCAAAGAGTCAGGCGAACAGAAGATGAGAGAGAGAGAGTGCGTTTGAGGAAAAGAAGAATAGGGATTGGGATGGGAAAGTGAAGAAAGGGTGTTCTGGGCGAAAGGGGTTTGGGAGAAATGGGTAGAGCAAGCCGAGGAGGAGGAGGAGGAGGAGGAGGAGGATCTGCAGCAGCAGCCGCAGAGTTATGTGTAGGGTTGTACTTCGGGGTTTGGGAAGAAGAGAGATTGGGAGTGGAGAGTGAGAAAGAGGTGGTATGCTGCAAATCGTGGAGGTTCTGACGTGCTCCTTCTGCTGCTCGAGTGAACAAGGTGGAGGAGGAGGAGACCAGGGTTATCATGGCTACGTCGAATTCACAAAGCTCCAGTTTCCGTTCTCATTTCAAAACCTCGGAGGGTCGTTATAGTTTGTCTCACGAGAAGACTCATCCGACTGGCCTGCTGCACTATAACCTCGGCAAGGTCATAACTCAGGTACCGGAACCCCTCGCTATCTCTCTCCAGATCTAAAGCTTCATGTTGACGTATGAACTTTTTGAGGGGCGTTGGTCTAGTCTTAAGGATAGGGTGCCATGTTTCTGCACATCACACGCATCTTTTAGGTCAAGTGTTTTGGTCAGAGCAGCCAAAATCTCTCTCTCTCTATTGCCCCTGAAAAATTCTCAGGAGAGACTCAATTTTTCTTGCGGAGCTTTGGTCTTTGATTGCATAACTGTGGAAGCGTGGCCTCCAGAATGTATGTGGAAAGTAACATACGGTTCTCATTTTCATTGGTTTTTGTATACCCAGCTCATGGACTGTTGGTATCATAGTGTTGAGTGTAGCACTGTGAGGGCAGTCCAGAGAAGGGGATTATGAAAAAAAAACACACTCTTGAACACACGTTGGCAGCTCAAAGAAGCCAAGACAAGAACCTACATTTGCATGTCTGTGGTGGGCCTTATACTTGTTGCAGTTGATTTTGAATCCCTAAGCAGGGGATTGTTGCCGTTTTTGTTTCTACGATTAGGTCATATGATGACCGATAGACAGGAGGCATTGTACATTTGTTTTGTAAATCAATGTGTACAATAGGTTGATCAGAACTGCAGCAGAGACTTTGAGGAGCATGTCAATGTGTTCAAGGGGAGAGTTTGCTTGTTGATGGGATAGAAGGTAGATGTCTGTGGTCAGAATGGTTCAGAAGCATAAATGGGCAATGAAGACTGCAAGTTTGATGGGTTAGAGTTGTCATATTGCAAATGGTTGAGAGCAGGTGACATTGGCGCATTTGAGGGATAAGCCAATACAAACACCAAGCAATAGTGGCAGCTCCGGTAGCAATGGAGGGGTTAGGTTTACCACAAGGCTATTGGGGGCAGGAAATGGTACTAGAGGACTTGGCTTTGGTGGGGGCAATGGATTCTCTGGTAGGCTTAGTGGAGCTATCAAATCAACAGCAACTCCCATCACCAATGTGAACTCAAGCAATGGTCCTGTGACCTCTAGTTTTGATGGAGAGGGCACCTATCTCATTTTTAATGTGGGCGATGCACTTCTCATCAGTGATTATAACTCACCAGAAAAGGCAAGCAGTTATGAACTCTTTATTGGTTAGGTAGTCAGTATCAGGAGTGTAGCAGGTTGTCACAAAGTTTATTGCATTGAGTAGTGGTATAGGGCATACCAGGGTGGCAAACCACAATTTGGTATGACTTGTGCACACTTTGTCATGGTTTGTGTTCCTTGAATCTATGTGTCCCATTGTATTTTGTATGCAATACCAGTCCATACCACATTGATGCCATCTTTGGTTTCAAGTCTTGAATACTAGTAGCTGCTGTATGGACCATGGTCTGCTCTAATGATGATTCATCAGCATTTGGTTGAGCATTATTTACAGGGCATGTTTTTTTCCTGTCTCTATCAGATTAAGGTGTGGAATATTGACTGATTGTGCTACTGCAGGAGGCAATAAAGATCATTCACTTCAATAGTTCAAATCCAACTTGTCACACTTTTGATTCAGAAGCAAAGGATGGCCATGATCTTCTGGTTGGTTTGAGCTCTGGAGATGGTGATTATTTTTATCCATCCAAGTGCTTTGTTTTATGTCTAGATGGAAAGGTCACTATTTTGCTACCATCCTCTCAACTGCTGTATTAACACCATTTTGCCCTCTTATGTTGCCTTGCTGAATGATTTCTGTCTTTTATCCTTCACTTGTGTGCATCTTGGGCCTTTTTTTGTGAGAGTTGGCATGGTGATTGGTGCAGTGTACTCGGCATCTCTAAGACAACAGTTGCAGGATGTGGGAAAAAAGTTGGTGGGGGGTCTGCACTACAACAAGGATGGGTCCATCAACAGCAGGTGCAGTCTTATAGAGCATCTTGTCCTAGTAAAGGTTTTTAGTCAAAAAGAGTCATGTGCTACCAAGTAGGTGTTCCTGACCGTCCTTTAGTTTTTGGTATGATGTATTGTATCAGGTTGAGGGCTAATCTGACAAATGTTTTTCCTTTCTTGATTGTGATGATCCCTATGGACTGTGCTTAAATTGAAGCAATGCCTTTGGCCCAATTTTTTTTTCTATTTCTAGGAATAATCAGCATCTTGGTAAACAATGTTGGTAGGCTCTGCAGCTCTGTTTTCTCAATGTCCTCTGCATGATCTTGATGAAAGAACTTCCAGAAAAAGTGATCTCATTATACATTGGGGATTGTCTTGGTGAGTTCCTCCTTGTAAGAGCCTCAATATTTTCCAGGGCAAGCTTGTTTCCATCTTACCAGGTGTGATATGTACTTGTTCACTTTCCACTGGTGAGCACATAATCTTAGCATGCTTACAGTATTTAGAGTGACCTGATTCTAGACCAATAAGGTAGATGAAGTCTAATGAGGATTTTTGGTGGCAATGCAGCCGGTGCAATGCAGTTGTATGGGTGCCAAATGCAGAAGGCCTGTTTGTGGCCGGGCATGCAGATGGCAATGTCTATGTCTATGATAAAGTGAGTAGCATGAAGATTAATGTGCTGTTTCTGGCAAATTTAGATTGCACATGCTTGAAATGCTCCTTGTTTTTAGACATTTGGGTCATTGTTCTATTCGGCTTTCTGTCATATAGAACAACAGGGTGTCACATATGGTGAAAGGAAAGGGCAAGATCGGGAGACATATCTTTTGACTGTTGATCTGTGTGAGTTTGTGGCAGACCAAAGATGGCAGTGGAGATGTACCATTCCCACCTGTAAAAGATACCACCCAGTTCTCCATTGCTCATGCCAAGTCTAGTAAGGTAAGTTGATCTTTACAATTGGCATTGGCTCATCCCAGTCCAGGTTGGCTTGTCTAATATGGTTTTCAGTGTGAAGGTGAAGTTGAGCTGAGTGAATGTTGTGCTTCAGCAGTCTCAGTGGTTGATGCAAATATTTATGCTGGTATCAGTGTAGCTAACAATGAGCATGCCAATCAAGGTGTCATGAACTAAATGGACTATCATCCCCTTGTTTAATAGCAATGGGTCCAGTGTAGGAGTTGCTGTTTGTCTTTGCAGCAACATGGCTTGCATCTTGCATAAATGCAGTTTTGTGGTCCTGGAGTGTAAATGAACTTTGGACTAGGCCAAAGAAGATTTGGGGGTCTTTGTATGAATGCTTGATGCAGAGCAACCCGATTGCAAGATGGCACATTGGCCAGGGCTCAATTAATGGTCTTGCTTTTTCACCGGATGGCATGTATCTGGCAACAGTTGGCCGGGATGGTATGTTTATTCCATTTTTATTATTTACTCAAACTTTCAGGATCTTCTATAATTACCTGATTTCCAGCTCATCTGGGATCCTTAAACTTCTTACTTTCTGGAGTCTCCTTTACCAGGAAACTGCTGCATTCGACTGACCAATTTCAGATCTTGAGGAACAATGACTCTTAAGTTTCAACAACACTGTTTTAGAGGACCACTATATCTATATTGAAAAGTTGCTTGCTGTTGAGGAGACCAGGAGGCTTGATTCAATGATCTGGATGATGAGGGGGCTTGCAATCTTTATGGTGTGCATGTTACAACTAACTTGGCATGGAAGTTAGGATCAGCACAGAACTAGTAGCAAAATTGAGGACCTAAAATTTTTATTGAACAGAAGTTTTTACCCAATTTTGATGGTCGCAGGCTACTTGAGGGTGTTTGAGTTTGTGAAGGAGTTACTGGTGTGTGGTAGCAAGAGTTACTTTGGTGCTCTGCTCTGCTGTGCATGGAGGTATCCCACCATACCCACCAGATCAATATCACAGTGAAGTATAGGTGTACATGTGAAACGGTGTAGATGTAACTTGATTAATTTTCCATATGGTGCTTGAGGATTATTTATTGTGTTGAATGTTCCTATTAGATGGAATAGAGCAATGTGACCTAAAGTTTAGAGATGGTTTCAGACTGAATTTCTTTAGCAGCAAATACCAGGAGTTTCTAGACATCCAAAATTCCATACAGGTTTGTTCCAAGTCCTGGACTTTTGGAAGGTAGTCTTTTTGCATCTCCCAATGACATTTACATGAGCATCTATATTTTATTAGGATTGTGTTCCATTCCAAGACTTTTGTAAAGACAGTGCTACCTGTTAAAGCCTCACAGAAAGGTAAAAGTGTAGTCAGGATGACGTGGACACTGGATTGCATTTTGTTTTTAAGAACGTGGAGGATAGTTGGAGGACTAATTGTAAGGGTGATGACTATGGGACAGTCTGGATGGAAAATACATATTGACAGGAGGTGAAGATGATTTAGTTCAAGTTTGGAGCATGGAGGACCAAGCTGTAGTTGCATGGGGGGAGGGCCACAACTCCTGGGTTGGTCTTCTCCTCCTTTCTTTACTCTGGTGTGATCATTCCCAACACATTGACTTTGTCCCGTCCTCTCCCATCCAGAATCCAGTAGGTTTTCCATGAAATAGACAGTAGTACCAGGCAACCACCTACAGGTTACCTCATACTAATGTCATATGCCAAGAATATGTGTTTGATGGCAATGGTAGATACTGCAGATCAGTGGGTTTGAAAAGGTTTTGTGACTTCATCTGTACCCAGGGAGAGGTGGAGTAGGTTTTCCACAAATAGATATTAATGTAGTAACCTCCCCCGAGGAACCTTATACTATTTTTGTGTGCCAGTCATGTTGCTTATAGGCAAGGGTAGATACAGGAGACCACAGCTTGAACTGATTTTGGTACTCAATCTGTCATCCTTTAGAGTGCATATCAGCATTTATGGCCTAGACCAGCTCTAGGCCATTTATGTGCACTGCAGCATCATGACACATCTTTATTCCCATGCACAGTTGAAAGGGGCTGTGTTGTTGAAATCATGAACTGTCTTGGGAAAGCATTGTTCATTTCATTTAGTTTAATAATGTCCAACCACAGAATGGTTGATTAGTTTGATATCATGTAACTCATGTAATGGTGCTAGGTCAGGGGGTCAAAAACAAATTTCCTTTTCTTAAAACCACCTAAGAAATGCTTTTTTTGTGCATGTGTCTATACCATTGGTACATTTCTCATGAGGAGCAAGCTTGTTCTAAGGTTGAGAAAGAAAAATCTTTCTGTAGTCTAAGGTGGCTTCTTGTTGCTTCCAGAAAGGAAATTGAACTCAGGATGAAGTTTTCTGTATGGTTACTTGCCCAAAATTTGAACCTATTGTTTTATATTTGTTTATATGCTCTGTTGAGAGCTAATAAAGTAATTGGGGAGTAATGGCAGCTAGTCACTGCCATTTATATTTAAGGTGATGTTCTGATACTTGGTAATTGACTCCTTTTGCAAAGGGTGAGTGACTGCATGTTATGTTCATTCTAATCTCATAGATAGGTCATCTAGGGTGGCAGTTCTTGAAAGCAAGATGAGTTTAATCCCAAGTGCCAGCAAGTGAGGTGAGATGTTAGGTGCCCAGTTTCTCACATTACCTCCTGAGTCTTCAGCATCAGATAAAGCTGATAAGATCCATGAAGTTCAGCTTCATGCTTTGAACTTTATGGTTGTAGCCTCTTCTCTGTCACCTCTTTTTCAGGTAATTTGATTGGGTTTCTCTGGTTGCATGTTCAACTGAGGGCATGACAGGTGAGTGGGGTGGCCTTTGATCATTATTGGGAAGCACCCTCCGTTGATACTGGTGCAGGCGAGATCACCACTTACCGATTTGGTTCTGTAGGTCAGGTATTCTTCTTTGAGACACTCGAGCATTTCTTTTGCTTCCAGATGTACAACAGAAATTCAGAATTCACACTTTTACATAATTGTTTGCCCTAAATTTTGAGCACATTATTGTGTACTACCCACCCTCCCCTGTCAGGAGCCAATGAAGTCTGTGAGGAGTAATGGCAGCTAGTCACTGCCATCTATGATGAAGGTGATAGTCTGATACTTTGTGAGTAACACTTGCAAGGTTGTGATTGCACTCAGTCCTGTTTTTGTTGTTTTCATTTGGCCCAAACTGACACAGCATTTACTTAGTTACCTTAATGTTTTTGTGCAATTTCTGTCTGGACACATGATTTTCTTCAAGAGACTGCTTTGACATGAAGAGATTGGGTCCTTGTGAGAGTTTACATTTTTTGTCCCATTTCAGTTTGTTTCAAAAACTCTTTGGTTTTTTAAGAGTCAAATAGACATCTGTATTTTTGTGTTCATTTGCAGAGGCTGGAACATCTGCATGATGCAAATGGTAGTTTGAAATAGTACTGTGGGTAACAATCACAGGAACTGACATGGTGTCCTCACACAGGACACTCAACTCTTGTTATGGGATTTTGCCATGGATGAAGTGGTGGTGCCACTGCGACACATGGCACCTTTGGGTGTCTCCCCATCATTCAGTGCATCCACTAATCAGTCAACATGTGATGGAGCTGTCCACACCATGGGTGCCTTACATCCTGCACCCATTCGCAAGGAGGTGCCCAAGCTTGCACCTGTGATGGCCCATCGTGTGCATGCTGAGCCTCTGTCTGGGCTTCTCTTTACAAAAGATGCCATTGTGACAGCCTGCCATGAGGGTCATGTGAAAATTTGGGATAGGCCAGGCAAGGGGGATGTTATGCTGGACCATCAGGGAGGGCTTTCTGCAGTTGCAGGCTCTAAAGAAGTGCTACTACAATTGGGGAAGGGTGCAATCTCGCATTCAAGGCAATGATATGAATTCTTCTGCCCATTCTCTGGTCCCCCTTCTATACTGCTGTGTGCATATATTCCTTTTTATTGAGAAGTGCATTTGGAACTTGCATTGTGATTTTCTAAGTGAAGCTGCATCTCTTAAATCAGTTTGGTAAGATCCATGTTCAGGTTTTCCCATAAAGAATCCTATGAATATGAGTTACCTGGTACTTGGTTGTTTAGAACAATTGACTTCTACATAACAAACTTGAAGATGTGCTCAGGGAGGTGAACATCCATTTTGACAAGTTTGAGAACCTACACCATTGAGGCAGCATGTCATGCAGTATCACTTGATTTGCTTTATTTACAGGTGTTACATTCCAGGGAGTATGAGTGGTCACGGAAAAGTACAGTAGTTGAAGCAGACCCAAGAGAGTCCTGGAGTCAGACCCTGCCAGATGTGAGACAAACTCTCCCTGCTCAGAAGGTGATCTATGATTATTGCAGTTTGGTCAATGAACATGATTTTGCAGTAGGTCTATATTTCATGTTTGTACAGACGTTTCTGAGCTGAGTATCTGATGGATTGTGTTGAAACATACATTTTTCTTGAAGTTCAAGAGAATGATTGGTATCATGTTGAGATTGGAGGTTTTTCTTTAAACAAAGTGACCTGTTTTGCCAAACTGTTTCATGAGTTCCGTCTGTGTGTACTTCCTGTGTACCCTACCTAGCATGGCAAATTGCCTGTACAGGCCAGCAGGCAACTAGGACAATTCCATTGGTGCATACTAGCTTGACTAGTCATGTTTTGATGCTGGTAGTACAGCTGATGGGATTGTAGGTGTGAGTGATAGGGCCAGGTTAGGTAATTAAGATTTGTTTAAATGACTGAGCACCCAGCAGATGCACATGGCACAGGGGTGAGTTTGTAAATTCTCAGTAGTAAATAAGTGTTTTTTTACCTGTGTACCATGTTGAAGTGTTTTTGCTCGACTTATTATATTCCTTGCTGAGTACAATCTGTCACTGTGCACATATTATGAGCTTGGTCAGTCTTAAAAGTGAGCTTGTACCAAGTGTTGCTGAGTCCAGAATTTCAGTGTTCAAAGGCCAGTCTGAAATAGGTAGGTAAGTTTTGTAGAATGGATTTTGTCCAAGATGCTTTAATGGGTTCAAGTTCATGCTTCACTTCCTCCTGTAAATGTGTGTGTCTGCAAAGAATCCCTGATAGGTCGCTTCAAAAACACACAAAAGGATGGTAACAATGGTAAACACATTAATTTTTGGAACAAGAATTTGAAAGCATAATCTCAACATTCCTTTTGTGTAACCTTAAGAACATGCAAAACCTTAATTTTCTCAATCCCCTTGTGATGTATCATATATTTCACTTGGTTTATTGATGTATTTATCTACCAATCCTCACCAATAACAGTTACTGACTTAATCATCATTTTCCAAGTTGACATTGATGCAACAATGGGAAATGAAATGTTGCATTTGTAAATGCACCTCTATATGACAAGGACAACTTCTTGTTTCTAAGCTTGATGTCATGTTATATTCAATGTGATTTGACTCCCACAGGCTTGAGTTACTGTGAGTATGGGTGGTTGCAACATTTTCCCATATGAGCATGCTTCATGTGGAAGTTCACTTCCAATAGAAAAATTTAAAATCCTAATGTTATGAGAATTATTTTCTAACCTTGAGCCAAGGTTCAAACCAGTTTTGGGTGGTTTTCACTTTTTTGTGAGAATCAGCTGGTACTGGTTCTTGCATGATGTTATGAGAACTTGATCTGTTTTTTAGTATATATATATATATTTGGGTTGGGGGAAATTGACCAGGTTATCAAGTTTTTAATTTTTTCAAACTCACTCAGTTTTAAGATAAGGCAATTTTCACATATCCGGTTTCCACAACATGGTTATTAAAATTTCTATTAATTAAAATCAATTTTAGTAATTATATAATTAATAATTTAATTACTTCCTCATGTGAAAAGAGCAGCACTATGTGAGAAGAATAGCAACAACATGAAAAGAATAAAAGCAATGGGAGAAGAAAGGTAATAGCAACAGGAGAAGAGTAGCGGCCCTTAGTGAGAGAAGAACAACAAAAGGAGCCAACAACAACTGATACAAAGACTTTGAGAATTGGATATAAGTTCTCATGATCGGTTTTCATTCATGTGAGAACAGAGTCAAGAACCAGATGAGCATTTGAGAACTGTCCAACACTGGTTCAAACTCCCTTGCACTTGTAACAAATTCTTAACTTCAACTAACACATTTAGACAAGCAAAAATGTCCATTCATATGTATGTTTTGTTGAGCTGTTGAAAATGCAGGTGGTCATCCAAGCACAAGTGAAGACTAGGCCCTAAAAGTTTTTTAAAAAACCCTAAATAAAAAAATCTGTAGCAGAAAAAAGGACCAAGAAACTTGATTATTCTTGGATGATCTTCATCTTTGTTGAAATGTTAAAATTTTATTTAATATTTTTGACGAAAATATGAATTTTTTAAAATAAAAATGTCAAATTGGACTTTTAAAAATTAATTAAATATTCGACAGTTGATTGTCGAATTGGCCAAGGTACTATGGTATTCATAGGCTTTTCCAATTTGCCACATTAAAAGGACAATTACTCAAGGATTAAATGTGTAAGATGAAACTGCTGACTTAATCAAATATCTAATACCTATTAACATCAACTATAAAGCATCTAATATTTATAACAACTAGCAACATGGCCCATGTAAACACAAATGACAAATATAATCAAATGAACAGTCATTCAAAATTTCTTACTATTCAAGTTATTCAACCATAACTTGAGAATGATCAAGAGATTACCCTTGCTCTATAACTTACACATTGCCAACATTAAAAAAATCTTGATACTATCCTTCCTATAGAACTTGCACATTGTCAACATAAAAAAAATCTAGATGGATCCTATAATCAATCACATACGATGTTCCTCAATTTTCTACCTTTTGTGCAACTATTTTCCTTTCTTGGCAGCTAGCACTTGTGATGATCATTAAATTGTTTTCTCCTTTAACAATAGTTGGCACTAGTGATGAACATTTGTAAATTCTTGTGACTCATGTTATAATTTTGTTAATGTTAGCTTTTGGTTGACTTTTTTAAAATTTTAGGTATTTTTGTTGCAACACCCAAGTGCACTACATGACTTTAATAATTTTTTACAATGACAAAGAAATTTGTAGGTATGTGTGTTGCAAAACCCAAGCATTTTTTTGATGGTGTTTGAGTGATTTTTTAATCTCCCATTGAAGTATCTCTTTTTCAACTTTGACATGTGTCATTTGAATGACAAAATTCAAATATGGGATATTTGCAACATTCAAAGTTATGCACCTCAACTTGGTGGGTCCTACTAACAATCTTCACAACACTAGGTTCATACCAACTAGCATGAGTTGAACTAGCGGTGCACTTGATTTTTATGCAAAAAATCATTTGAAAATTTGAAAATTGAAACACATTTTAAGAAAATTTGAAATGCATTTTGAAGCAACAATAGGTACATAATATTATAATGTGAGATAAAATTCCAACTTGAGTTTATTGATTACCATTGGAAAAAGAAACTAATTTGGTGGTATTTTGAGTTTTAGTTATGCCAAATATATTGATTATCACTAGAAGAAATCCTCCAAAATGCAACCAATACATTTGCAACTACATGCAACTAATTGTCATTCACAACTAATTTTAATTGTTTCTACAATTATTTTGCACCTTTGACCATTCTTACAACTACAACTGATGATTTTTTTGTCCTACACATTACAATTTTTTTCATCCATGATCATGTCCATATGTCCCATTAGTTGCAAATTAAACCAAATTTAGTTGCACTATTAGGGTGTCAAATAACTCCTAATGGTTTACATAAGTTTATTAAGAAATCTTTGAAAAGTATGTGTACTTTTTCTAAATTCTATTAAGGGTATAATCGGGATATGTTTTCATTGGTGTATTTATAAAGTTATATTTAGTTTGTATTTAAATAAATTAACTACCTACCTACTTACCTATATATGTTCTTTTACTTACTTAATCTAGTTTATCAACCTATCTACTTATATGTTTATTGACCTATTAAGCTTAGGCTACCCACTTACTTACCTACCATAAGCTACCTACTTATTAGTTAGTTATAATTACTTTTAATTAATTGTTAATTAATAGTTCATATTTAGTATTTATAATTAATATTTCAATATTATTCAATATATTGGTTATTTATTTGTTTCTATATGAACTATTAAGCAATTATTTATAACTAACTAATTAATAGTTGATTATAATGGTTAATGTACTCATATTATAGTTAATTTTAATATATTTATGAACTATTCATAATAATTTATAACTAAGTGAATTAATTAATTGATTATGATATAATTATTAATTATTGATTATTGAGCTTATTAATTAATTTTTTATTACTTATATATTTAATATAATTTTAAAATTAAAAAGGAGGAAAAAAATATGAAATAATTTTATTAGTTACAAGTTAATTTGCAACTAAATTGCAACTTCAATTTTTATCCCATATGTTTTGTCCTTTACTTCCATTTTGAGAATTATATATTGAAGAGGTTTTGTTTTATACTATCATATAAAAACACGTGTCAATTGGGATGAGCCAATCAAAATAACTTAACTTTTAAGGAGTTTAACCATAAATGTTAAACCCAAAAGAAAATTAAACTATTTACCTACCTACCTAGCTACCTACCTACTTAATCCCGCCTACCCACCTAAATACTTATTTTAATTTATTTTGACTAAAATTCAAAAATGCCGCATGGCATATTTATTATTATGCCATGTGTCACAATCTAAAACCTTTATAAATTGATGATGAAGATCCACCATTTGTTTTTAAAACAACTTTTTATAACCTTTTTCATTTTCCATGTATTATTACATAAGTTGCTGATTTTTATAGTAATATATAGATGACATACAATAGTATACGGATGGTGAAGTATTTTGTTGACCATTGACTTCATCCACACTTGCAACTAATGTCTTATGCAACTGTTGAATGCAATTAAGCAATTTTTAGTAGCAAATGTCTTTTGCAATTAGAATATAGTTACAAATGTTATTTTTTAAAAAATAAAAATTCTTCTAGTGTATGAGGTTAAATTTAGTTCATAAAACTATTTTTTGAAAAAGAACATTCAAGAACTCTTTAGTATTGTTGTGTTGCAAGTTTGAAGAGTGGGTGTTGGAGTAGTTCAACAATGAATGTTGGAGTGTTTCAAGAAAGAAAGTGCAAAGTTACTTATTGACTTGGGTTTTTTTGCTTACTATTTACTTTGGGATACACCAAATTATTGACAAAGCACCATTTTGATTTTGGACTTTATTTTGGTTTTAAAGGTGTGAACATAGTTCTACTTGATGTATTCACCCAAGTAACAATCAACAACAAAGTAAACTTTGAAATATCCTTGAATTCACTAGTTGATGAATGATGTTTATGATTTAAACCAAGTGCATGGATTGTTCCATGGCATCTCTATGGAAGTGGTGAAATCCCAAAGGTTTGCACTCACTAATTGTTGGGTGATGTTTATGACTTAAACCCAAAGGAGGTAAATGGAGTTCTTTGGTATGCAAATGGTGGAAAAAAAATAAAAAATTTGTGTAAAACCATTTTGTCACATGCAAGTTTTGTATAGGTTTGCCACTCATAAGTTGACAAATTTTAATATGTTTGAATTGAAAATTTACATGGATTATTATTCATAATTAAATGTTTTTCAATCATCGAGTTACTGATTAATTAATTTGCATTAATTTGTGAAATAATAGAATTATTCTTAAAGTTTGTGAAATATGACACTCAAAACTTTGAATTTCCTTGTAATAAGGATCAAAATTCAAAACTTGAGGTAATCAAACATTTACAAAACAATCCAACATGGCAACAAATTATTTTTTGCAATAGGATTTAAGTTCACCTAAGTTTGGTGTGCCCATTGGAAATGTTCTACACATGCATTTCATGTGAACTTTGTTGTAGCATGTGTGTAATTGCGAAACTTGTTCATTTTTTGTGAAAGTTCATGGGATTACATAAGAGAATAAAAAAAAAAGTGATCAAGTGTAAAAACAAATATAAAGAAGTGCATAAGGTATTATGAGAGTATGAGTGTGTACGAAAAGAAAAGAAAAAGAACTTGCACAAGAGCAAAAAGAGAGGTGTATTAGAAAAGATGTGTAAGAGGTTAGGTAAATGATCTTAATGCGCAATAATAAACATAAAAAGTATTGCAAGAGCTTGTTGTGTAAACCAGAACAAGCATGCAAAGAAAGTCAATATGCAAACTAATGTAAATTCAAGGACATAGTTGGAGGTTATCTTCTTGTTTGAGCTTCACCTATGAAGTTTAAAACTTACTCCAAGACTAGAGAAAACTATAATTCATAATGGTGTTATTAGGGTGCATTTGGTAAAACAATGTTTGGGAAGACAAGGATGTTTTTTACAATTATTACACACATGATTTCACTCTTTGGAAGGCTTCTTCTTGTTATTGTTATCCTTTATTCATTTTTGCCATAATTTTTATGAAATTTGTTTAAGCTTCAATTGGTGCATAGTCAATACAATCCCAAGTGCTTTGAATGTGAGTTTGCAAGAGTGTTAGAACTTTTGTCACCTTGTACCCCAAAATCTCACCATAGCCATTACCTAGAGTTTCAAAGTTATGGCACCTATTATCTTCTTTCACAAATTCCATTGTCAAAGTTGTCAAAGGTCATATTTTGTCATGTTTGGTTATGAACCTTTCCATGTTGTAACATCTACACGAAGTAAGGAAGCGTTAATATAAGTTTGTGGGTGAAAATGTGGTGTTACATGCATTTGAAATGATCAAAATGCAACAATTGCTAAATGTCTTACTTTCAAACAAACTACCAACATACATTATCATCAAGAACATTTGTAATATGAAATCAAGTACCTAAAATAATGATTGTGGATGTTTGACCTTAAAAAATGCAATGATTCAGACAAAACATTAGAATTTGTAATAACAACTTTGGAATGTAGACTTATTGAAAAATTATCCATTGATATGTTTGTGGCCAATTATATGTAGTTTTGATCATGTTTTTGGTGTTCTCTTTCTTTTTTCGATCATTTTAACTTGGTGGTTGTGGTCTCTTATGATGTTAGGTGTTCTTTCACCCATTTTTGACTTTTATACCTTGGCATTGGTGTTCTTTTATGGGTTTAGGTGTTCTATTTTGCATTTGTGACCTATGTAAGGTGGCGATGGTATATTTTCTCTTTCATTTTTTATGTCTATAAGGTGGTGACCTAGTGGTTTTATATGAACATTTTAAGCATTCTTTCTCCCAATTTTTACTTACAACCTTTGTAGCTTGGTGGTGATGGTCTCTTATGGTTTTAAGTTTTCACTTTCCCATTTCTAACCTTTGTAATTAGGGGGTGGTGTTTTGTCTCCTGTTTTTGACCTTTGTAAATAGAGGATGGTGTTTTCTTTCCCACCCAACAACTTTGTAACTAGGTGGTCATGTGAAGGCATAATCAAGGAAATAAAATATTCTTTGACAATTAATGATTTGACATTCACATGTAAGCATGAAAGTAATTAAAAATATATTCTTGTTAATATCAAATGTTCCAAGCCCTCTATTGTTATGATAAAAAGGTTAGCCTCAAATTCGACAAAAAATTGAATTATAAAAGCATATGGAATATACATTTGAATACATATGTGAAATATATGTTAAAATCATGTTGGAATTGTCAATTTTAATTTGGATTTTGGTTCTAGTAGGTCAAATTGAAACCTATTAACCAAATTGGAATTGAATAAGGAATTGACCACCCAATTCACAAAAAAAGAAAAACCTAACGGGGAACCGAATTTCTTTCCCCTTTTTCCCCCCCACCCTTCTTCTTCCCTATGTTCCTTCTTTGCATTTGAAAAGACTTGAATTGCACTGTCATAGGTGACATCTCCCAACATCCTCACCAACATCACCATGATGGATGAATTTCATCCATAATATTTGTTCATCCATCATCACTTATTTTAAAAATCTATGATGGATGAAGTTCATCTACCATTGTTCATTTTTAAAAATCTATAACCTATAGCTAAGTTGTAAAACTTATTTATAATTTAAGAAGGTGTTCAAGAAAATTGTTTGGATGATGGGCATATGGAAGTTTCTTTGAGCTAAATCATCAAAAGGGTATAAACATAAGTAGAACCTTTATTACTTCAATTTGTTTAACATTAATTTAAAGTATGATTTTCGCCATCATCTTGTTCATTTCATTTTATGTTCATATTTTCATATGTTATAAGAATAAAATTCTTTTTGAACTTTTGCCTCACATATTTCATGTCCTTGTCTTTGATTTTCATGTTTTGTGTTTGGATTTAGATTTAGGTTTTGTTTTGGTTTGATTTTAGGGTTTAACAATTTGTTTACTTTAAACTTATTTCATCTACTTTGTGTCATTTTAATTTTTTTACAATTTGCACTTTGTTTTTATTTTGAGTTGTTCAAATGATTAACATAATTGAAACTCTTTGTTTGTTTTTGAAAGGGCTTCTTATGATCATGTTGGCTTGTTTTTCAAGTGTTTGAGATCAAATAATGATTCCTTCTTCAATGTCATTATCATTATCAACTATTTTTTGGTCAATTTGTTTAGTTCTTTATTCTTATACCTTTTTTTGGGGTAATTTCTATCACATGAGTGTTGAGCCACATTTCTATTTTCTTGTTGTCACATCATCACATGGTGTGATTAGGTCAAATGGTAGTTAAATGACTTGAATTGGGAAACAAAAATAACTTTAAATGGGGGTCAAATTTTGTTGGTATTATAATTGATTTGATAAAGACCTAAAAGTTGGGACTTGTGGGTTTTTTTTGCAATTAAACACTTGAATCACATATTAAGCACTTGGATATGCTTGCACTTGTGTGAGACATAACAAATGGTGTAAGGATTGAACAATCTAAAAAATGGAGGGATTTTAATTTAGTTCAATTGCATTGGAATTCAATTAAAGTTGGATTTGATTTGAATGTGAATGTGAATTCAATTCAATTGAAATTGAAAATTTCAAGTTGCATGTAATGTCATTCAATATTTTCATTTGAATGGAACTTAATTCAAAATCAATTGAATGTTTTTCACCATTCATCATCATTAGTAGTGCACAACAATGAAGACTTTGAAATATGAAAGGTGATTGCATTGTTGTTGGATTGTTCATGATGTGCAATCTAGTTGTAGTTTTCATCTAGTATAAACTCATTATTTTAGTGTAGATTAGAGGTTATAGAAATAGGCTAATTTGTAATATTTATAAAAAAAATTGACCTATTGGTGAGGTCATTTTAGGTGTTTTGGAATTTGAAATTTAACCTAGAAGTTATTTCCCATAGTTGACCCAAACCTATTCCCTAATCGGGAATTGGCCAAATAAAAAAAGAAAAAGAAACAAATTTGAAATCACCTATACATTCTGCACCTATAATCAGAGTAGATCCTATTTCTTTTCTTTAAAAGGAACCTCATCACACTTGTAACCTTGTCTTTGAAAATTTTAAGAAACCACACCCCACTAGAATCAAAGGTTTTTCCTAAAAGTCAAAAACCACTAAACATTGATTAGAACCTACTATCATTCCAATGATAGAATATGAAAATTGTAAATTATAAGTTTTTCACAAAATTTGTGGCATATGAAACATTGTTCTATTCTATTTGCCCTTATTTTAATACAATTTAATATTGAAAACAAGAGATTCCAACATACTTGCATTTCATAATAACCCATTCAATTACCTATTAAAACAAAGAATCATTTTAACTTTGAATATTTTAACTCAACTAAATTACATGTTTAAGAATTTTATGATAATTTTTATGATAATTTATATTCAATGTCAAAAAGTACACACACTAATGTGTTTGATTATGCTTTCATTCAATAGTGCTCTCTTTCACATTTCTAACCTCTACATAATTATGTGGCGATGCTTTCTTTTCCAATTCCAACCTTTCAATATAAAACTAAAATTGGTTTTTCCTATAATAATAGGCTATGGCTTATGTCACATGGGATGAAAACTTTGTGATTTCATTCATTACAATGTATGGGTAGTTCCAACACATGTTTGTTGAATAATTAATTGAATTTGAAGATTCCATGTTGAAACTTAACATATTCTAATATATTTTCTATTTTCCTTCACAAAATTTTGTTCTTTGAAAAAAATATTTTTTGAAAACTTAAATAATTTAAATATTGTCATAGTTGTCAAGTTACTATGGTATGCCTTGTGGCACATTTTACATTAATTCTAGAATTAATCTTTTGCTAGATTTGGAATCCAAATCAAAAGCATGAAAAAGCATTCTTGAAAACAAAAAAAAAAAATTTAAGTCAGAAAGTTGATTTTTTTTTTTTTTTTTGAAAAAGTTGATAAGTAAGCTGAACTTTTGAATTAAATATTATTTATTATTAATCGTTGACCTCTATACTTACATAAATTCACATTTTAATTTGTTGAAAAACTTTGTACGCATACAAACCCTAGCATTACGGAGTGTATAATATGTACATGGAATCGGAGCTGATTTTTGAATTGAGCACGCAAGAAAACATGCACCCTAGGGACATAATTGTGGACAAAATGCACCATAGATGCACATTTTGGGATGGAATATCCTATAGGGACCCATTGGGAGACATAACACGATCTCTGGACAGATTTCCAGTATACTTGCTATGGGCACATTTGGATATTCCGCCGCAGAATGTGCCCTAGCCGCACATTTTGGACACAGAATGTGCCGTAGTGGCACGTTTTCCAGTAAAGGAGCCTTGAGAGTTTTAGGTCGAGAGAGAGAGAGAGAAAAGAGAGGCTTTCCTCGAAAGAAACGCCCTAACGCCGGAAGGAAGCGGAAACGCCCTATACGCCGGAAGGAAGCGGGCCTTTAGGGTTTCATGCTTTCTTCTGCCGTCGTTGTTTTCGTACACACTCTCTCAGAGGTTTGTGAGGAAACGTGGTATGGAGTTGCACAAAATATGTGTGCCTCTGTACTGCGGAGTGCTGGAAAGGAGGAGAGAGGTTTGAAGCTCATGTAGGAGCCGTAACATTATTGTCCTCCCCCTTTTCTTTTTAAAAAAAAATCTTTTTAGAGCAATGGCTGGGTCGGAGGAGAGGATTAAGGGTTCGATGGTGGAGTTGGAGTTGGAAGAAAGAACGCCCGAGTCGTGGGAGATGGCGGACTTAGAAGAGAATATGAAAAAGCTGCTGGCAGCTACTCAGGTGTCTTCTTCTTCTTCTTCTTCATCTGCTTCCATGGTTTCTGCAGTCGATTGCAGGGTGGTTGGTGGAGAAGTCGTCGGCGTCTTGGATTCCGTGGCTGGTGGCCACAGAGGTGTCGAACAGGTGGATAGCTTTCTACGGGAGGCTCTTCAGAACCCTAGAGATCGCCTTACCAGTAAGTGTGTGTTTTTGTGATGCTCTTTAGGCATTCGAGAAGTAGTTTTGAGATTGTGGCATCGAGGAGAGCGTCTCCTGTTGGGTCTTTTCTTGAAAAATATTGGTTAGTTTATTCAGTGATGTGTGTGACTTTTGGATGGGTCTTGGAAGATATTTTCTGGTCCATTGTTGAGTAGCACTGTTATCTTTGGTGTCAATTCTACAAGGGATATTAGATGCACGTTAGGAGTCTCTTCTGTGGAGAGCATGTGCTGGCTATCACTATCAGACGGTCATGGCAATTTTCTTTTGCATTCTGGAGAATTTTACATATTGGCATGGCTGTATTGTTGAAATAGGGCTTTATGTTCACCCTGTATTATCTTGCACACAAGGTTTAATTTATGTGGTTGTAACAAACAGCAAAACTGTTTGAGTCTTCTTTTTTAGTTAAGGTTTAAACTAGAGGGGTTTGGAGACTTCACTGTGTTTTGTTGCCTGCATCTTGTGTGAGGCACATGAAGCAGATTTGTGGCTGATTACACCCATTGGCAGAGGAGCTGATCAAGTCGTAGCTAATCATGGCAGCTCCTCACTGCTATTCATGATGAAGTTGATGGTCTGACACTTTGTGAGTGACTCTCATAAGGTTATGACTGCACACTTCGTCATTTTACTTCCAATTTTTTTTATTGTGGAGATTTCTCTGCAATCACATACATATGTTTTCCAGTGGCTTTAGTGGATGTTCTGCATCCGAGTAGCTACCAGTGGTATGCCCAAAGGATATGTTCAGGTTGCAGGTGTAGGAGGCCTCAACCACTAGGCTTATGTTAGCATCTCTATGCTTTAGGCTTAGATGTTGCTTGTACTGGTATGAGCATAAATGAAATGGATTGTACCCTCACAAGCTTACTGCAGTGCCAATGAAGATGTTGTTGACTTTTCGACCGTCTATGTCTCTTGATTACTAGCAAACATCATAACTGAGTCTTCCTGTGCTTCTGGAAATGCATCAGAAACTCATGGCAGAGATTGTTGTATAAGGCTTTGCCTGAAAATTTGGTCTGATTGCTATCTACACCTGCTTCTTGGGATCTATTGAAGTCAGTTGGTAGTCATCATGGCAGCTTGTAATGGTCTGATACTTTGTGACTGATGCTCATAAGGTTATGATCGAACTTATTGTCATGTTTATCTTCAAATTGTTGTTCTGGAATTTCTCTGGAATCTCATATGTGTGTTGTGGAGCAGACAACTCAAGCAGTGAATTTGGGGACAGTATTTGGGTCCACATGGCTGCAGTTTGCAAAATATTGCAACCCTAGGATCTTTCTAAAATATGTATTCAGAATTCTTATGGTACTTTTGAAATCTGGACTTACAAGCTTGTCCTAGTTTGGATTAGGATACTATGAACTGTTGGTATCAGCTATGCCTCAAAGACTGCTAGATTACATCATGAGTGAATGTTCCCATTGCTTCCAGAAAGGCAACAGAAACTCAGGACGCAGATTGTGTATAATGGTTCGCCCAAGTTTTTGGGAAGATTATTATATGCTTATCTACACCCACTGTTGGGAGCTGATGAACTCAGTGGGTAGTCATGGCAGCTTGTCACTGCTGTTCGTGATGAAGGTGATGGTCTGTCACT
>Ga0116231_10003313_pt1 | contig 33595 bp, 20 predicted proteins | sample S1TSphgellanicum_2_FD_89695 | JGI IMG/M metagenome (GOLD analysis project Ga0116231, IMG submission 89695) | Host-associated microbial communities from peat moss isolated from Minnesota, USA - S1T2_Fd - Sphagnum magellanicum MG | ecosystem: Host-associated > Plants > Peat moss > Unclassified... | reverse complement strand
TTAAAATTTTTTTTTTTTGTCTTTTTTTTTTTTTTTTTTTTTTTTTTTTTTTTTTTTTTTCCTTTTTTTTTTTGGTTTTTTCTTCTTTTTTTTTTTTTTTTTTTTTTTTTTTTTTTCCCCCCCCCCCCCCCCCCCCGGTCGGTTTTTTTTTTACTTCTTTTCCTTTCTTTTGTTCTTTTTCCTTCTTGTTCTTTCTTTCTTTTTTCATCATTTTATTCTTCTCCCTTTTCCTTTGGCCCAATGGAGGCCCTTCCTTTTTTAGCTCTTGGGCCTCATTCAAGTTTTTGTTTCGGTTTGGTTTTTTGAACGATTCATGCCCCTTCTAGTGTAATGTTGTCCCTTGGGGGTAGGGGTGGAGCTTTTCACAATGTTCCATGTGCTAGTTGTGGAACTTTATTTTCCCATCATGGCATGGCTCGACATCAAAAGCATTTTCAAGTTTATCGGGTTTTCCTTCTAAGAGCTCTCTAGGTTTTTGTGTCTCCTCTTTGCCCCCCCCCCCCTCCTTAGTGGCTTGGGCTTGGATTTTAACATTACATTCTTTGAGTGCATTCCATTTGGGTTTTCCTTGGCTACGTTTATACTTGCGCACCCCTTTCATTTTTAGAAAATAGGTGCAACTTGTGTTCTGCCTTCCTTTTAACCACCTAGCACATGACCCATTTTATGTAATGACTTGGCATTTATTTTTATTGTTCCTTTAGTGATGTAAGTATTTTCCTCTTTATGGGGATTTAATTGGACATAGAGAGACTACAACGCGCTTTCAATGATTCTTTTCTGGTGAGTAGGAGGAGCTTAAGGTGGAACATTTTTTGTAATGTGCAGGTGTAGGCAATAACCTTGTCCTTAGTTATGGGAACATCTTCAACTTTGCTCAATTTTGATTCTACATTTATGGCACACCTTTTCATGTTAATTGAGGCAAAATATAGCTGTGGGGCATGTTGGGGAATTTGCATGTGCTACTAAGGCTTTTGCCCCTTTTGCCTTAGCTTTGGTTATCTCAAAGATGGTTAACATGTTGTTAGTTTTGCACTTGTTAGACACAGACTCCCCTTGCTTAGATTCCTTGTTGGACTTTCAATTTGATTTAAACTTTGAACTTTCCATGGACCTTTTTAGGGTGACTTTTTTGTGCATGTCTCATTTGTTGATTAATGGTATTTTTGGCATGGTTTTAAAGCATCTTCGAGATTTTTTTGGCCTTGAGGATTTAGTGAGTGGTTTCATTTAGCTCCATTAGTTATGTTCACATGTGGCCGCCAGCTACATCCTTGGGTCTATGGCTCAAATTCTTGGGGCTAGTTAGATTTTGGCTTTGGCTAAGCCTTTTAGTGGCATTCATCTAATTGTAGTGTAAAAGGTGTTCTACCAATTAATGAGCAAAATTTTATGCCTATAATTTTGTAATGCGTTTGTTTTTCATTTGTTGCTGTATCAATTTAAAGTGGTGGTTAGAAAAGGTTCTAAGGTTGTGGTCCATGGTATTCAAGTCATTTTGGAGGCCCATCTTGATTGGGCGGTGCTTTAGATAAACATTACAAACATTTTCAACACCATCTTGTGTAAGGCCATCTTCTAGGAGCTTTGAGCAATGAGGGGCCAATTGTCACAACTTTTCCTTTTGTTCATTCTTTTTATGGCCTTTAGGTTCCTTTATACTTTAATCATCATTATTCTTTAGGGCCTTTGTTTGTCATTCTTTTTTTTGTGGGCACCCGCTAGGATGACCTACTTATAAGGCCTCTTTTTTCCATAGTTCATTTTTGCACTTTGCGTTGTTCTTCAGGGGTTTTCCCTTGTTGTTTTTTCCTTTCCCTGGCCCATGACACCCATATTTTTGGCCCTGCCCATGTTGTCTCCCTTGCCTTTGATCATTTTGTTTCCCAATTGGTTTCTATGGGGTTGTTTGTTCAACCTTGCAAGTGTTTAACTTGGGTTCCATTTGGTTTACCTCATGGATTTGTCCCCCCTACCAAATTTTGTTGCCCCCTTGGTGGCATCAATATCCTTTTGGCATCCTTTTTGGTTTTACTTCTTTCACCTCATCTTTTTTATAGTCCAGGTTTTAATCAAGGATGTTTAGCATTGTAGATGTGCTTTCGAAGTTAGGGGATGTCCAAGTGGTTTTTGGTATCCTCTTTCGATGTTCGGCCCAAAGGCCTTCCTTTTTGTTTTGTTGTTCTCCCCCTCTTTCAAATTTTTGGAGTTAATTCATCGTTTTTGACTCCACCTTTATGGGAGTTTTTGAGAAAATTTTGGGTTTGGGCTCATTGGAGTGGCCCAAAGGCCCTTTTAGTCCCTTGGTAGGTGGTTTCCCCCATTTTTAATGGGGGTGTAAAGTTGATTTTTTTGAACGTAATTGATCCAGAAACTTGTTTAGGGAGTTGGGCCTCAGTAGCCCATGTCATAGCTTTTAGGTTTTTGTTGGATTTTCACCCATTTTTGTTAAAGGTGGTTAGTGTGAATAGCTCAAGGCCAATCCCTTTCTAAGTGCATTTGAGATTAACGCGAAAGCTTTTCTCATTGGGGGTTGCAACATGTGTCCCCCTTTTTGAGTAGTTGGCCGAGAGAAGCACATATCGCCTTTAAAAAAATATTTTGAAAGATTGCACGACCATTCTTTTACTAACATCTTTTTTGATTTACCATATGATTCTCATAGAGCACATTTGAGGATGTGTGTAGGACCAAGTGTTGGTGCTTGGTTGTTAGCCCATTCGGTCATTCTTTTCTTTCGTTTACTTTCAAATGTTTTTTCCATTACATTGTGCATTACGTTGGGTTTTTTCCATCTTTTAGTCCTTGGGGTGTCACACTACATTTGTAGCTAGCCTTTGAATTTTATGGGGATCAATCTTTTTTGCTACATGCATGGTGGGGAAAGGATGGCCTTGCATGATGTTGTGTGAAATGCTTTTGTGGCCATTGTAAGAAATGCGAGATTTCATGTTTTGTGAAAACAGCCCCCCAACCTACGACATTGTGTTATTAGTAGATGGTGTCCGCACGTTAGCAAAAGTTGTCATTGCTGACCCCATTTGAGTTGATTTGGTGTCACATGTTGTTCTTTCTCATGGGGTTGTGACAATAGTAACGACTTAGATGAAAGATTGTTTTTATCATGATCGATTCTTGGCAAATACGTTTCTCCCTCTAGCTATAGAGGTTTTCAAATGTCTACACTAACAAGCGAACGAGTTTTTTCATTAATTTGCCAACATGACAAGGGGAGCGAAGGGCATTAGAGGCCCTCCTCTTTCAATTTTGGGCACACTTATAAGTAGAGGGTGTCAATGGTGTTACAACATGTTGAGGTCATTTCTATTTTGAGACATGTTATTACGATAGGTGAGGGTTTTTCTAGGCTAAGCATCCTTTCAAGGGTCCTCCCATTTTCTTATTTGATATGCTCTTCGTGATGGGAGGGGGTTCAGGAATTTGATGTTCCCTGGTGGTTTGCCCTCTTTTGGTGGTTCTTTTGTCTTCTTGGATGTATGCCCTTCCTGTTTTTTCCTTGTATTACCCCATTTATTGGGTGCTTTGATTTATTTATGATTGGCAGGGTTTCATTGTTTTTTTGCCTCGGGGCCAAGTCATGGCATAAAGTGGTAGATTAAAAAAATTGTTTTCTTTTTCAGCCTTGACTCCTAGTGTAAAGCACTTGGGGCTGATTTTATTGATTGCAGCAATAGGAATGCTTGAGTTGAGTTCAATCTTGGCCTTGACTCCTAGTTTGAACTGGGCTTAAGACTTACTTGAGCCATGCACTAGTTTAAACATTTGTTTGCATGCAAAATTTTGCACATATGCAAAAAATGCAAATATTTCTGTTTCATATTCCCTTTCTTTTCCAAAAAAGTTTAGTGAAATGTTGAGATTTTTCTTTTTTGAAAAGTATTCAAGACATTTAGATTCAGATTTTGTTTTGGTAGCAATTTAAAAGCAGTTTTCTTTGCTGTTTAGACGAAAAAACCTCTCACCATTTACTCTTAAATTCCTCTTGGGATGCTTGCTACCGATGCAAAACCAGAAAATTGCTTAAAAAAACAAACATTGTACCAGACAGTTAGTATATCAACTGACACCGAAACAGGAAGACATTTTGCTTGACATGAATTTTGTGCAAAATGGGCTCTTGGAGGCTGGGCATCTGTTGGCCTGGTATTTTGGTTTCAAGATATATACTCCAGTGCAGGTATTGAAGTTTTTTCAATTTGTATGTACTAATCTGGTACAAGTATTAAGATTAATGTCATTTTCATACATTAGTCTGGTCTCAATCACAACTAAAATGCTTATGAGTATGGGTGCACAAAGGTAGTTTCATACTTTTCAGACTTATGGTGTGGGAGTTGCTGAATTTTCAGTAACTTTTGCCATGAACTATTCAATAAAAAAAAATAAAAATAAATTGTTAGGGAAATTGGATTTTCACACAATAGACGATAATTTTGTCATTGGAATTATTCAATATAACTCAACACACCGTCCAATTCCTCTCACTTTGATGTCTACAATATTTTTCACTCCATATTCAACTCCTCCAAAATGCGTATCCTGTGTAGATCAATATTGAACTAATGGTTTGGCCCTATTTTATGGTTGAAAAATGTATACCTCTAGCTTGTAAAACTATGTTGCAATATGTGCTCAACGTAGAGGCCACACATCACACTAGTAGACATTACATTGCAACAGTAGTTAACAGTTTTTTCAATTGTTGTGTGAGCCTTGGTGAAGGGAGACATACCAATAGTTTGAATGATCAATTATGAGTCAGCATGCAACAACAAACAAGAAAATAAAGGAGTTGTTGAAGGTAAAGAATTGACAGACCTTGATAAGCAAAGCTCACCATTTAAGAGCTAAATGATGAGGATTCCCATATCCTCTCCAATAACACATGCATTGCTAAACCTCACCTCTACATACCAGAACATAGGTAAAAGTTGTTGTAACCTAGATATGAATGAGAGTCACCCTCAAGAGAAAGCTATTGGTGTGAATAATAGGTATACTGGTAGCTTGAATGGACATGATAAAAAAACCAGGATATGTCCGAGGTATGGTCAAATTCTATACCAAGAGTGTAGGGGTTTGATCTAACAGGGTTCACACTGACCATACCGATTCATATCCAACCCAACCGTATCTATGAGACAGACCAACATTGGTGTATACCCAATCCGCATGTTGGTGTATGGTGCTGATTGCCTAGCAAGGCTCCTCCCGAATGGAGCATGTTGGTTGTTGTAACTCCTTTAGAAAGTGGCAGTGATTGAGATTGAAAAGAGGTGATACATGTGTGCTGTTATCACATAAGCCTCTTCTCCTTTTAAATCAGATCATATGAGGTATGTGATTAATGAATCCATCTCATCTTGTTCCATATCTAATGGTGATATGCAAACTAGCCACTGCAGATATCTCTACAACTCTTGAAAGGCTTACAACCTCCTAGAATATAGTCTTTGAGATTCAGGAATAAAACAGCAACAAATGGTTTGTTGGAATTCACAAATTGCAACAAATCTGCAACAGTAGGGGACTACCATTTGACCTTGAATAGGTTCCTAGCACAAGCATTCAATGTAGCTACTGCCATGTGAAGTTTCTTGCTTTTGGTTGGCATGCTTATCTCTTCTTGCTGCCAAATCATTGATTCATTGCTTGAGAAGTAGGTAGGTACTTACCATCTCCCCGTACTCCTAGTTGCACTGTGTTCAACATCACTCACTTCTGGTGGATGTTTCTTTGGAAGCATCCACAGACAGTACCTGGGCAAAAGCAACCGCAACCTGTCAGTGCTGTTTACCAAAGCTTGAGAAATCTGAAAGTGGCCAAGAGTTTATTATGTGATCACCTGTAAACAACAGTCAGAGTTGCTTGATACTTGAATTTCACTCAAGAACATGCTCAAAGCCAGAGTAGATTTTGCTCGGACTATAGAACTTGGTGCTTGTACAGTCATTCTCACCAGGGCCTCTGTCACCTGATCCATTTTACGTGAGGTAATCAGTAATGCTCAAAATGACTGCTAAACTGGCACTAATAAACATCAAGAAATGGCTACAGACTCTGCTACATTATATACTGCAAAACAAACCTAAATATCTCCAGAATCCTTCACCAAGTCTGGCCTCTATAACAGGTCAAGCTTGTTCCTAAATGAAAACCACCAAACACAATTCCTTTGCCCATTAGCAGAAGAGTGAGTGGAAGATAAATAGTACTTGTAAAACTGCACTTGATGTGACCTTGTGGCCATAGACATGCACCCATGGAGCTAGAGGAGTTTGAGGAAGAGCATTGAGGAGCAGGAAAAGCCACAGACCACCTTTTGAAGGATGCACCCTCCAGCTCTAAAACTTACCTTGACACAAATGGTTGTATGAACTTTCCAGATTTCCTCTAGAGAGAAGTTCATGAAAAGCATTGATTTCCTGTGGATTATTGACCTTTAAATAGCACCCCACCAAAGAAAGCTATGGCTGTAATTCAGCCTCAAGACTTGCACACTTGCGGCATACAGAGATGCAATGACAACACCTATGATGCTTCTGGAAAGGCCTCCCTTTGAATGTGAAACTCTGGGCATTTCAAAGGGAGGATACTGTGAAATGTCTAGAAACTCTTAGTGCTGGATCCATCTTTCTCTCTAAGTGATGTGCAGCACCAAGAGCAGCATCCTAAAGCAAAAACTCTAGAAACTCTAAGGGCAATGGAACCCAGACCAGTGCAGGTGACATCATGAATGCCCCATACCTGTGGCAGATAATTCTCGACAGACTTGGTGTCCTCCATCTCTGACAAAAGGCAGCCCATAAAGTAAGCAGCATTTGCTTGAATCAAGGGCCATGGGCTCTCAAAGGCCTGTAACCATTCAAAAAAGACATGGACAACATGAGAAAATTTGGAAAACTTGTACTTATCAATGGCAGTGAAGAGTATGCATACAGTGCTGCTGCTCTCTGCTCTACAGCTACCTAAAAGCTTATTGAATTTTCAATTGTATATTTCTTTCTTTAGCTTTCCTTTCATTGAGTCTCAATATCTATTTCTCAGTTGCTCCTCATCTAGTCAAACAGACTCCATCTAAAGTTAAGCTAAGAAGGAAACAAGAAATGACTCTAAGAAAGACATACTGCTACAAGCTCTGGGAAGCAAACAAATGGAAAAACAGAGAGTTGAATGTGAAAACTCTGAGTCAGAAATAGTGTCATGCTACCGTGACCTTGACTGCTTTGTTCTTAATTTGTGTTCCACATTCTTAGCACCTGGAATCTTGCAATAATAGTAGACTTGCGAGCTAATAATTCCTGTATTACATGCACATAGATTTTCAAACTTGCCTGAATTGCTAAGGTGACATAGGTCTCAGCCCTTTCACGGAACTGTAAAACAAGATGCTTGACAAACTCCTTCACAAATTCATCGTACTCCTGTCTGCAAAGCAACCATGTGAGCTTGTCAAAAAGTTCACAAGGCAAAATGAAGAAGCTGCAAACAATTATGTGAATACCTCGGTTGTAGGGAATGTGAGCTTCTATCACATTTAATAACAATAATCCAAGGCTTACCTATGACCAAAATCAAATGTTTGCAAGTTGGCCAATGCTCTGATATCTTGAGCATGTAGCAAAGGAGAAATCCTCCTTAACGAGTCCTGAACAAATACAAAAGGTCATGTCAGAATCAGCCACCTAGACAATGAATAACCACTTGAATGGACTGAAGTTTCTGGGCAGGGGTTCTTATTCTAATGAGAACTCGCAGGTCAGTGTGCAAAGTGCACCAAGTGTTCAAAACAAAAAGAGCAGGAAAATAAAAGGTTGAGCTAACCTTGCAAGCCAGACGGACAGAAGGTGCCTCATCATTTACATGCAAAGCCAGGCGAAGCAATGTTGTATGTATCTGGTATAGGAAAAACATCCAACAACTTCCATTATAGCGAGAATTCTAGTATGAGAGACACCGGGTAGAAGAGCCTGTGAGACACCTTCCTCTCAGAAATTCTATGTAGTGTAAACATTTTGATTATGGAAAGCTAATCATATCTCAGCATTTCCTGGATGAAATTGTAGTTCTTGATACCATTAAAGAAAGCTTAAAGTTGAACCATCATGTGAACATGACATTCTAAAGAGGTGCCAACCTGCTCCATAAAAGCCTCATATTGAACACCTGTAGCAAACCTGCTCAATGTTCCAAAGGCCGTAAATGATGCTGCCCGCATGTTCTCCTTTAGTTGAGTCTGCTAAATCTTTACAAGTCATCAAAACATGACACTGGGAAAATGCCAATCCTAAAAATGGAGTACACCAGAATAGATGTACAAATTCCTTGAATGGTTCACAGTGAACAGTGTTTAGGCAAGAAGATTTTATACTCTACAACTGTGGTACAGTTCTGGAGAATCAAATGACCAAGAAGATCAAACTGCTTATGTCCAATAACTGCTGAAGACACATCTTGAGGTACACAGTAGAGTGCAAACACTTCACTTGCCTGCAGGGAGCCTAACCGTAGACACAAGTTCAGAAAGATTGGCGCAACAACCTCCTCAGGTACTACCTCCAACACCTGCCCCTTGGGAATTCAGCTGACTAAAATGACTGGCTTGATTTGATGTTCAGAATTGTACACCACATTGCCAGGAACATAGTGTAAAGTCAACTGATCAGGCTAATCTTTGGTGCAAGGTTTATAACTTTGATGATCACCATGCAGTCAAACAAACATGAGAAGGACTGCCAGAACTCACCGTTGCTAGTCCCTGAACAGCAGCAAGGGTGACATCTTCATCAACATCCTCCATACGTGCAACTAATATGTTGAGCACTAGTGCTGCGTGCTGAACTAATCCGTGTTCAGGAACCTGAAAATTTGGAGAAGATAATGAAGCCTCTCCAATTTTTTTCAAGTTAAAAAATCTAAGAAAAATCTTGATCTCCATGCACATTTGCCAATCACTGTGCTTGATTGGACAGGAATACAGTAAAGATCATAAGTGCAGAGTGCCCATGAACAGCTGAAAGGCAGAAGCAGTCACACAAGTGAAACATGAATCTTGATGAATTGCAACTAATAATTAAGTGCCAATTGAAGGTGTAAGTGGGCGAAGAGTTTGTGCCTGAGTCAGGCCCTTCACAGATAAACATCGAACTGTAGCAGATTCGTCATCAGTGTGCACTTTCAGAACATTCACCAAGGATTCCAAAAGGATGTCTGCTCCTCTACTGCATGATTTAGAGTAAATCAAGTGGAGCACTTTTAGAACACAAAAAATGTTGTTTCAGTGATGGGTTATTCTTCGTCTTCCATCTTTTGTTGGAGACTGCTCATCCCTTACAGCTCCCTTGGTTATGATGATGAGATGGTTTCATAAGGAAATCTGCACCTGAAATTGTAGCCTGATTCATCATCAGGCTACAACTTCTATGAATCAGGCTACAACTTCTAGCAGGAGAAGGATCTCAGAGTTCTAATGTGGTATCCTTCCACCTTCTGGGTGTTTTGCTGCTCAAGTCTTCCTGATTGCATAAACCTTTCTGTGTCCCTGGTGAATATGATAAAATTTCTCCTTCTTACTTCTTACTCATGGAAAAGAAGAAAAACACAGAATGTGATTAAACATTACATATAGTGTACAAGTTGAGATAGAGCTGCAGCTACAGCAGCACGCTGGAATTCATGTCTCCTATTTAGTGCTGGCCACAGCAATGCACAGATGTCGTTCACCTGGTCACTCAATAACACCTTTAGGCATGCATTGCAATCTTTCACATGACCTTCCACAATGAAGATTCGTGACATTGCCAAATGAGTTCATTGACAGCTCAAAATTCCATTGTCTCAAAATGCACAAAAAAAATGCTTAGCATTGATCATTCTATAGGTAGACCTAGGTTAACACTCCTACTCAGTTTCAACCCATGTCACAGGTCGAGGTTGTTTGGCTCTTGCAAGTAAACAATTAGTAAACAAAGCAATGAAGTGCACATTTCCAAGAACTGTGCCTATCCAGGAAGATGGCCTTGACTGGGAGATTCAAGGTCAAGGCTAACCATATATATGTACATTCAAGAAAGATGCAGGCCACGAACCTACCTTTTCTGGCTTCAACTTGGCAGAACAGGAAGAAATGTCCTCCATGGCTTCTGTCCACCTATCCCCACTCAGTCGCTGCTGTCCATCTGTTAGCAATACCTGCAGAAGAGATGGTTGAAAACTAAGGAAGATCAGGAACACAGATGTCTTGGAAAGAATCCTGCAGACAACTGTTGCTGCAGGCTGCCTCTTGGAGTGGAAGAAGGGCAATGTCTGTTGATTATAAGCCCTTAGGAGTGAAATGACCTCATGGAGGAAGGAGGACAGTTACAAACAGTTGGTCTCAGAGATCACTTAACTGCCCAACTACTACTGTAAACAGCCACCACCCCATTGAGAACTGACAGAAAAGCTTTTGGTTCTAAAGAGTTGTGCAAGTAAGGGGATAAAGCACACTTACCCAGAGAGATCCCATACTTCAAGCATAATAAGTTTAGTGGGCTGCTACTGTAACAGAAGTACCTGACAGTCTGACCAATCTATGATGCTTTTACATAAATTGGCAACTTTGAAGACTAGAGCAGGTGATATAAAAAGAATGTTTCTTTAGGTGGGATCATGCACATGGACAAATCCTTATTGATCCATGCAGCATATCTTGGCAACTAATCTGGTGAGCTATGCAACTGCCACTTGAATGGACAAGTCAAGTTTTTGTGTGACACCAAGATTGAAAATCTTAGCAGATGGCATCCAATTGCAAAGACATTCAGTACCCAGATGCCAGATGCCCATGACACAGACACACAATTACCTTCAAGAGCAAAAAGCTTGATTTATGCTTTTTATTTGCAATGAGATTGTGTTACACCCAAAAAAAGTGCATACAAAAGTAAGGTCCGAGTCTTTCAGTTTATATTTGGTTGCTTGATTGTGAAAAAAAAACCAGAGAAACAGCTGACTTGAATGTGTGAGTCCAAGTTTTAAATAATTTCAGACTTAAGCACATTTATAAAACACCTGAGAATTCTCATGCTCACTGTTAATACCAAGTTTTCAACTTAAGATGAACAATGAGAGGAAACATTTGGCCACCGTTACAGTGTGAGATCTTTTGTGAGGTACACACTTTCTCAGATGCAACTGGAAAATAGCGGTTGACTACTTTACTTTATTGTTTAGTGGTTTGTTACATCTACTTCTCTCAGATTCAGGAGCTTCTGATTTGAACTCCTTTCTCAGCAGACAGCAACATGCCAATTGATGACACATAAACTAAAACCTAGTTTCTGCTTTAGTAGTTTATGAACTCATACTGTATGCAATCAAAGAACTGATCTGAATTATGAAGGCAGCTAGTAAGCAGTGAATAAGAGACAAACTTCAGCCATATTTGACCCCAAGAAATTTGCCCAGATTCTCTGAAAATCAGTACAAAGGATGACCCTGGAGACACCTTGCAAACTGATGGTTCTATCAGCTTGAAAGCCTTAAGATGACTTCTAGCAGAATGCAGAGGCACAAAGTTGAATGAACTTAGTGGATGTGACAACTCTCACCTTGCCCATCTCTTCATCACATACACATGTACAGAAGGATTGGAAAGTTGAAATGATATCACTGCACACCAAACACTGAAAACATATCAGGATGCTCTCAGCCCAATACCATGATAAGTAGGGTGCAATTCACAACAGTGTTGAAGCTGATTCTGGCTTCAGCGGTAGGCTACCAAGCATCTTTGGTCTGTGTGACTTCTGACAGAGATGGGCAGATGAGTGTCTTCAACACTTCCTCTTTCTTTTATCTAGTGAAGTTGAAATGGGTGATGTTCTCAGTACAAGAATTTAACATGTGCATGCATACCTCAGTGGTTTCACATCACTCCTCAAAGTTGTATGACAGTTCCCAATCTGCAACAAGAGTGCACAGAGGACTGTTGGATAGCATTGCTCGACTGCTCTTGTAGTCACATCACTCCCATTCCTGTTCAGCAAACAAGAAGAACAATCCTGAAAAGCCCTACCAGAGCACAATGACAAGAAAATCTATGAGCTCATCCATGGTACTCTTCCATATGCAAAATTCTGCCTGGCAATCTTCAAGTTGGATGAACACTAAACATTTTCACCTGTGCATTCAAATGAAAGTTTCTAGATCATGGACTATACATTGATGATGTGCAATGACTTCACTAGAGTTTACACAAACACTTGAAGCCTCTCTGTGAGTGCCAAACTGACCTAGTTCCTAACAGGAGAGAATCTCAGAAATCCAAACAACTTCTCTCAAAGTTACTGCACCACTTCTTCTTTCATTCTGTATCTTTATGAATTGATTTTGCCCACAATTTACATTGTTAGAGTCACCTAGAATGCATGTGATGAGCAGAATGGTTGTAATTCTTACGGGTCATTCTAAGACATCTCTATCAAACACACTAAACACTTGCTCTACAATTGTCAGTTCTCATGGCTCATTTGCACAAGCTAGACAAACCACGCATGTAAAGGAATTTACAATATTCACACTGTATTGAAACTACTGAGACTGGTTTTTATGAGATCTTGCTTGTAACCTTGTTGATAAGTGAGGACCAAGGTTAGTGTATCTATGATATGACGACCTTGAATAGGTAGAGCTTTAGGCTCTAGCTGTAGTGGGCTGAGCTTAATCTGGATGATCAGTGTACAACATCACTGACAGGCAATGAAGCAAGGTAGTCAAATAGCAGAATCCTCACTAGGACAAAAGTAGGACAGAACTGTATAGGTCCAACTGGCCCATGGGACAGGAGAAAGTACATAAAAGAGCCTATCATTCGTAACTTGTATGATTGAATTTGGTTACTTGCATATGATAAGTATGATATGGAACATGCCTGAGGATTGCTCCAAGGGCAATAGTGGCTGCCTGTGGCAATTGGCTCATGGTACTGGGTGGTGTTGATGTCTCAGAAGAGTCACACTCATGAGCATTGTCATCATTGTCAGCAGGTACTTGATTGAGTATACCCACTACATGCTCTAGAAAGGGGATTGACAACACCTCATTGTGTGAAATTGCCTGTTTCATTAGATCACATGATATTTGGGCAATGCTTCATATTGTGAATCCACAGCTTAAAGCGTGAAATTGACTTGTGACACATTCTCTGCAATTGATGACATGATTTAGGTACATTCCATGGGCTCAATGTAAAACAGAGAACAAACTGAGACATTCTACTGATAGGATGATTTCATGTCATTCTTCTCTCCCTTGTTCTTGCCATTCAGCTGTGCATTAGTGAATCCCCAAGGAAACTTGCTGTGTGAAGCTTGAGGTTTCATACTCACCAGAAAAGCTTCCTGGATTGGCCAGTTTTTGAGCTTTGAAACATCATTTCTCACAACTTGCATTTCTGTTGCACTCAATACCTCCTGAAACACCATGTTGGCTTGTGTATGTTCTGCAAGACAGCACATCTGGACAGCAAACCAAAATCTTATGTCTAAAGTGAACATGCATGATTGAGCATTTTTCTAAACAGAAATGATCTGACACCAAAAGCGAATTTCATGATTTCCCTGCAGAGGTTTTGTTATTCTACATGCATGCACCGATTAACCAATAGTGCCAGGGTGGAAAGTGGGTCATACAACCTCTGCACCTACAGTTCAGGGGTGTAGGGGTTCCAAGGGTGTGAGATGCAAAGGGTGCCCACACCCTATGCATCTGAAGACCCTTGCACTTGGGGGTGTTTGGATACAGAATACCTCCCCTCAGGAGGTACTCCTGGTTTGTTGCTCAGTGCTGCATGAACTCAGTTCATTCTAGTTACTGTTCATGTCCATACTATTACACAATCTCCACAACCTCAGTGTTGACCCCTTTGGATGTTAAATTCAGTTGTCTGCCATGTGAAGGTTTCTTTAGAGTCCTCAGACTATGGGAAAGTGAAGGAACAATACAGCTGCTAGAATTTCTTGACACCTGTCACTCATGGATGCTGCAGCAGTGAATAAAGCATGTGTTATCCTGTCCCACAATCAACACTCTCCCCCCAAAGAACACATAAATCAGCTACTGGAACTATGGAAGTTACAAATATCCCTTAGCAACAGCTAAGAAGAAGTAAAAAGGAAAGAGATAAAACAATTCAGAAGTTTTGTAGTCCAACTGAGTCGATGAACAAGGGCCACTAACCCACAGCTCAATCAAACAAAGAGAGAAGAAATCAAAGGCACCCTTGACAAGGGCCACTAACCCACAGCCCAATCAGACAAAGAGAGAAGAAATGAAAGGCAATTCTGTAGGTTGACAAGAACAAATTGGTGACAGCAGAAGGCCCAAGCCAGCACAACCAATTGCCTTTCCACAAAATGCAAGCAAATAAAAAGAGTGCTGTTTTTAATAATATTTCCATGTGGGTGCTCTCTACATGTTGCCCATCAGCATAGCCAATGGCTTGAGATTGAAGCAGAGAAGGAGATCCTCACCTGGACACATCTGCATCTCCCAGCTCACTTCCTCGCTTCCTAATTAATTCAGTGACTGCAGCAATTGGTCCTCCTCCAGATGACACCGCCTTGTCACAAATGGCTGCACGGCACCCTCTCAGCACAGCAACTAGCTGCACTTGACATTTCCACCATCATCACATAAGCAAAGACCATGATCAAGCTCTTAGATCACTTTTCAATAGTCAACCAAAAACTAGAAGCACAGCTCAAGGATACTAAATCCACGTTCTTCACTGTGTACAGTGGATTATATGAGACTGTCTGTTCTCAACTACCTCTGTGGTTGTAAGCAGAACCCTGATAGAGTTTACAATAGTTGGCATGAAATCAATCTCTTCACCAGCTGCCTCCTGTAACAGAGAATTTTATGAGATTTCCGTGAACACTTGTCACAAACCTCTTGCACCAAAAAAGTAGAAGAATCTCTTCAATCTTTTTATGTTCAAGCCGCAATAAAAAATTGAAGGTATGAAATAATGGCCAATGAATGTGTAGCCAGAAAATTGACTTACCCATTCAGTAACTTGTGTCAACTCCTGCAGTGTTGACAAAGCAGCATATGAAGCCTGCTGGTTTGCAGAAGATTCTGACCCAATTGAGTTGGGCAGCAATATGGAGATACTGAAGAACATATACAACACCTGCTTCACCAACCAAACACATGGCTCACCATTGAGATCTTACTCATTACTTTGTAGCACACATAGTCGATAAAATCTTGCAAACTGCTACCCTCTGGTGCAGTCTACTCACAAATATATGACATGGAACATGCATTCTTCATAAATTTTTGGCTGATGACAAATACTTGCAATTCAAATTATGCTCTGCACTTTACAATGCTCCACAAATTCAAATGACCCAAATGTAATTTGCCAAATAGATTGTGCAGTGGCATGTTACTAGGGCTTAAGAGAATTAATGTAGCATATTTTGGAGCAACAGTTTCTGATCCTTGGTTTGTGAACTGCACAGAGGATCTATATATACTCCAACACAGAGATAGGATAGCTGGCAATGGAATTAACCTGTATGGAAAGCATCCGTACATTTGGAGACAGATCTGCACAGCGGGGCAGGTAGGCAATTGTTCTCTCTCCTAGCTTTAATGCTTCACGAGGTGGCAACACAATGGGGGCTGGTTGTTCACAGAAAAGGACTACTCAGGACACCTTCACCAGCTGTATCAAGGTGACTTTACCCTCTCAAAAAACTGATGATGGCCTGCTTTAGGACAAAAATCATAGTTACTAGAGAAAGTTTCTTTCAGAAAGGAAAAGAAACAAAGTCATGTGTACAATGACTTCTGCATCCCATTTTTTTCTAGGTTTAGGTAGTGGAGTAACAATCAGTTGCAGATGTCCTAAAATGGATCTGCTCAAGCATGAATTAATCCTCAGAACTGTTAACTGAGCTTAGATGCTCAGTAAACCTCTCTTGCAATAACTGTATATAGCAAGGTTCTGTTCTAAAATCCAGGATCTACAGTTCAAAGCCCATAGTTCTGGACAATCCCATATACATTGGACAGTATAGTGTTGTGATTGTAGGACTGTGCACAGGCAGGAGATTCTCAGTCATGCTAGGTTTGGCTCTTACATATATGTATAGGAGGGTGGAAGTCCCTTCATTGTACAAACCTTAAAGCACAACCATAGGACCTGAAAGGTCAACTCAGCACTGATGAGATTGCTACAGAGGCAACCCCTATTCTATTTCTGCTGGAGCTGTTGAAGCACACAAAAACTTCCTAGAATCACAGATCCACTGGAAGCATCGTTTTTATTCGTTTTGTTCTTGCTTCATTTTCTAGCACATTTCTTTGTACTTTTTTGATGGGGATTGACAACCATCTACAACCTTCCATTCTGGTTTTCAGGCTGAGAGATCATCTGCTACCTAGCAACAAGCTCAAATGCTTTTGAGCATGTATCATCTTCTTGCAAGTACACACTAACTACCATCCTGCCAGGCTGACACACATACTAATCAGCACACGTTCATTTGTTCAATGGAGATGTGCTTGACACTACAATAGTTACAACAAATCAAAACATCTCAATTAGAGAGTAGGGGCTACCTGCATTGCTGCTCTGACCTTCTTCTCCAGAGGCTCTAAGTTGTAAGCTATTGACTGTGCAACCAATGGGGGAGCTACAGATAGCTGGAAGAGCATGGAACTGCTTTAATAGTGCCAGCACTGTACAGCATGCTCTCTGCCTTTGGTGCTCAACTGAGGAAGACACATACGAATCTAGATGCTTCAACAGATAATGGAGTAGACCTGCCCTACTTTTTTCATCTTCACAACTGCTGCACCAAAATATTGACCACTTATTAGGGGTGTTCTTAGTAGTATTTAGATGGGAAATAAGAAAGCACAGCCTGCCTGGATGGAGCACTGGATCTCAGATAAACTCTGAAGTTGATCATCCTAGGCTGGAATTAGTCCTGGGATGAGTCACCTCCAAAATGGCAGCTCTGCAAAGACTTATAGAGCTCATCTCCAAAAGAGGCAGTATCTATAGCATAGGGAAGAAGTAAGTCACACCAGCTCTGGCTAGTGTCAAAGTTTTTTATTTACTTATTTTGGTAATTAAGAGCTAGGATGCTGGCAACTCTGTTAGAAAATATGGCTTACTCAATAGATTGATAGTCTTTAACAACATATGTCCAAACTCAGAAGCTAAGAGAGAAATCTTAACATCCATAGGCCATCCAAATTGGTTAGAACTGATAAGAGAAGATGGTCATTTTGTTGGTATCCCACTCAGTCAACTCACAATATCATGGGCATGCACCATCTACACCAGCATATTCTTTCAATTCACAAAAAAAGTTTTAGGAAGAAATTCAAGCCACATTTTACCTGGTCCGCAAAATAGTTGAAAGCAGCATTGTCAAATTACAAAAGATGGGGTGGGTAATAGGAATGGAAGCTGACAATGTGATGAATCCCAATGAAACCTGACAACCACACAGGCAGTCCATTGACTCCACACAAGAATATGACAGCAAAAGACAAAACTTGCAAGATTATGTGTCAAATATCAACAGTGTTCTTTCCAACTGCATTTCTGCTCAACAAATAACCAGAAGTCACCCTATTACCATTGTAACACATCTTTCCTATGGACAGGGATCCACTTCCTGTTATTGAGGCATGACCTTACTTCAACTGTTTAAGTGAAGCACTTGGTCTTTATTCTTACAGTTTAGCAAATGTTTGTGGCCTCATATACAGATGTTCTCTGTACGATTACCACTGTTAGCAATTGTTAGTGGATTAAGCACGCAGGATTTGATTCTGTAGTGATTTGTGGAAAACAGCTTTAAAACTTTGAATCATTCCATTGACAAAAACACAAGATAGGAACCATACTTGGAGGACACAGTCTCTTGTTGCTGCTGTCAACTTGGGCTCAACAGACACAAGTGTTGTGCATGCATTTAGTGCCAACTCCTGCAACTTCAGAAGCCACAAGAGCCTTGGTTGAACCTAATGCAAGATCTTGGGTGCCAAGAAAGGCAACTAAGTTATGGACAGCATTGGTGATTACATCTAAATCCAACAGTGGCATAGCTATCTACATAGAAATATAGTGAGACATTGATGAAATCTAAAATTTATCATAGGCTGCAGTTCTTTTTGGTCTTTAGTAAACAGGTGGCAAAAAAAAAAAACCAGAACAATGGAAGAGGGGCAAGATGGAGTCTGATAATTGTAACTTGTTACCTGAGTGTATTGGAGCTCAGTGTGTGAGAAATTGGAGTCCTGGCTTGCCATTAAAGCCATGATGTAATCCAACATCGCATCCCTTTTGTGCAATGAAAAGAATGCTCCATTAGCAGCAGCCTTGATGACAGCTTGGCCTGCAATGGTTTGAACAAAATCCACCATTATCTTAAAGGCTTTCAGATTAATCACATAGAGAGGAGGAAGAAGCTAGAGGTTCATAGTTCACACCAAGAAGATTGATGGCAGTGATAACTGCCTGCTTAGCAATTGCCGACCGCCTGGGTAGAAATCCTGAAATTGTATTGGGCCCCTAAGACAAGCAAATGGAAATAAAGATCAGCAAGCATAAAGATCTCCTGTTGGGTGGAAGGAAGAATGAGGGTGTAAACCATGACCAAAATGTGAAGGCAGGAGAAGCCAGAAGGAATGGGATACTGCGACTGAACTGAAAGAAACTTTCCTTCCATGATACACTTGCCACTACTTGTCTTTCTCATGGTTTGCAACATTGCCTTATGAAACTGACTAGTAAATTCACCAGGACTTGCTTAAGCTGGCTTTTGATGTTGGAAACTCAGTCTCAGGGAGATGTGACCTGACTTCTGGAACAACCCCAGGTAGGCTTGGCTGCTAGGGGTATTGCCATGGCAGTGCATGAGCACCAGAGCTGTTCCAAATCCATCTACAACATCCAAGATCTTGTTGTCAGACAGCCTACAACATAAACTACCATCCCCACCTATTATGCTGCTGGCATTTTAAGGGGCTTTCAAGAATTATCACAAAATTGACACACCAACCTGTGTCCATTTTCTGACGGAAGACATCTTCTATAGTGCCTAGAAAGTGAGTATATTAAGACAGCTTACCTGCTTGACAATATTCTACTTACCACAAGAATTTCAATCCGAGCTTCTATGGCCTTAGTTGGTGCATATGTTGCAGCATAACCATACATTAAGGCTAATGCAGCACATTCATTGTCTATGTCCGAGCTTTTATGCAGAGCCAGGAACAATGCTAGCACTCTGCAAACAAAAGCACGACATGGAGATGATGCCAAAGAAGATAAGGAATGTAAAAGCATACAACAAGAAGTATCAGATGGCAACATATAATGAAACAATCCTGGTTGTTTGAGTAGCAGACCTGTGAAATCTTTTTCGAGTGCAAATTGCCAGAATAGTTCTCAGCTTTTCCAGCACTGTGTCAAGATGTGCTGCTGCAACCTAAAGCCCCAGCATTTCTCACCATTTGATCTGATCTTGAGAGATCTTGTTAGGGCTCCCAAGAGCCACTGGAAATGTAGGAATGTGTTCTCAGAAGATGACTATACAAGTCCTTGCGATTTCTGGTCAATAATTGGAGAACACTTGTCACCTGATGTGTAGGAAGATACATGGCATGACAGAAAGAGTTGGTACCATGCCCATGGCTTTGGCAAGACCAACTCGGTTTTGCTCATCTGTGAAGTTGGCATGGTTGTACATCAAGTTTAGTTTTTGTTGCACATAGCTGGCATCATTGACCCTATGTAACAACATTCCAAGGCATCTGCCAGCCAAACTATTCTGTTAATCATTTGTAGTCAACCCATGGAGGAAAATCACATGTTTCTACTAATGTCTCTTTGCAATGTCAGCAGTGTTGCTTAGAGTGGTGCTTCCTAAAAAACCCCTAGGCATGTACACTGTTTCTTTGAAACATAGACTGCTTATAAAAACATCCATAACATCATGAGAATCATGTGGATAGAGACCATGCCTGTGTAGCAAAGCAGAATGTTTGTAGTCTCCAACATATAGGTTATATTGGCTTGCAAAAGCATTTCCAAGAGATTGAGTCCAGTCTGGGTCGTCAATCACATCCAGTATCTTTGACAGCAGCTGGAACATCAGAAGACATGCAGGATCAGTTAGCATACAAGCAGAGAATGTTGCAAGATGCATGGAAAGACTGAAGTGTGAAAGGCCATTGCACGGTGAGGCTTGTTTAGTTTGATCCTCTCTCACTGCCTAAATACATTCCTGCCATGTATACTTGTGTTCATAGACTTCCACCTTACATGGATGATCATGTCCTCCCAGGTTATTTGTTGCCAGGTATTTCTTGTGTCATTGATGTGCGCCTTCAATTTGGGAATCTACAGCTTCCCACCAGAATTGAGCACAGCAGATTAGTTACATTTGAAACCCTCCTTTCCAACTTCCTTCCTTTACCTCATGTTGTTGCTGGCAGTAGTAAAATGCTCATGAAATCAGCAATGTCCACATATACTGACCTCTTCACTGCAGATCAGTGCAACAGCATCAGAGAAGATTGGTCCCAAATAGTGAAGGACCTGCCAAAACACCAGATTCTGTGATAAAGAAAACCATAGAGATGACCCATGTGTTCTGGAATCCACAACTGTACAACAAGGAGCCTTTTGCCATGTCAAGAGAGAGAGAGAGAGCCATGAGATGAATACTGACCGTCAATATGTGAACTGCAAGCTGGTTGCTAGTGATTGCATCTTGTAGAAGCACCAGCAAACGAGCAAGAACCTCCTGCAAGTGATCAAGAATCAAGACATGGAGAAAGCATAATTCATCTGATGTAGGCCTAACTTTCTTTTGATGGCCAACCTAGAAAAGAGGAATTTCCACTGACTTTTAAGTACCCATAGAACAGGTGATGCAAATTATGTGCAAGTTTGAAATTGTCTGCACTGGTTAATATTTCAATCATAATTATGTTGAACCTCTGGTTGTGGTAGACATAAACTGAAAGAATAGTCCACAGACACAGTCTCCCCACGTGCAAGCCTTCCTCTCAGTAACTCTGATATACACGCACTGACCTGCACCAGAGGCATCAAGGTCGTTTTAAAGAGAGGCAATGGAATTGCCGCCCTGTATAACAGACAAACACAAAAGTGCCCAAAAGAGTCTGCTACATTTTGTTGTATAATTCATACCTAAGGATCCCAGACAAAAACTCTGCCAATTACAAGACTAGAGGAAGCAGGTGCCATTCCAGAAAAGAGCTTTGTACCGTAGCAACAGCCCCTGTGTATTGCACTTTCATAAGCATTGTCAGGAGGAATGGCCAAAGTATACCCTGAAGTAATGACAATGCCAACATTAGCACATCAAATTCAGGAGAGACAAATGGTGATGGCTGAAGGTGGCAGGCTACATTTGAATCTAAAGCCTCAGGGTGTCATGAAAGACAGGGCAACATACTCAAAACATCATTTCAGCCCACAGACTATTGGCAATGTCAATGAAAGTTCAGAAGATCATTTGCATTTTAAGGACTTCAAGAAAGACATAATTCACCTGTATTTCCGACACAGTGACTGATAGTGCAAGCAAGCTTCTTGCACTAATTGCCTGCAATTCACCTGGAGTCACAGCTCCTAGTTTCAACTGTCCAGATAACAACCACTACCATCATCAGCATGGCCTGGGCAAACAAAGACTCAAGCCATTCAAATTAGTTAGTAGTTACATTGTCAGAAATCCCTGACTGGCAGAGCATTGAGTACTAAGAGCCTCAAGGCCAACTGGAAACCTGAAGGGATAACAGTAAAAAACTTCAAGAGCAAAATAGGTGTTGCAGGTGAATGCAACCCTTTAGATGGTGAATTTCAGGATGATGAATTTCAAGCACCATAGGGGCACAAGAATGAACCATGTGTGATTCAAAATTACATGAGGTCTCAAATCAGAAACCTCACCAAATATCATGCTTTAAGCACACCTTGTTCTTGGTAACAACAGCTGATTCTGTACACACAGCTTTCTCAGAAGTTGCCTGTTTAACTTGAACTTGCTTTTCTCCTGCATCTGATGTTGCACACTGTTGAACCAAGAGTTCAACATATGCTTGCCCCCCTTCCTTCTCAAAGAAACCAATTGATGCCATAGACACAACCAGCTGCAAAAACTCCCAGTGCTGCATGAGAACTCATTTTACTGTAAAGCTGAGTATGGGTTCTATGAGGCAATTGCCTCAAACTCCACTTTCACAAATGATGTTGGCAGTTGTGGATAATAGTTGTTGTATACAGTAGTGCAGACAGTTTTACATGGTGATGGCAAATTTGTCCAATAAGAATAACATATTTCTTCACTCTTAGGGCACTTTCTCCTCATTGGAAGGTGGATAGTTCCTAACCGACACAATCAAGGCAATATGGTTCCAGCATTTTGTTGCATGGATTCCAAAAATCCACTATTCTTGCACTTGTACCACTGGTTAACTCAGTGGCCAATGTCACAGCTGAGTTGACCACTAGAGGTAACAAACAGCATCTGCCTGAGGGAAGTTGAACCCACAAGCATACAAGGTGGCTTATAGTTGGTATGATAGACTAGTCGCTTGTTGCTGATCATGTGTGTATAGAGAGCTTCAGACTCATCAATTGTGTAGGTTGGCTGAAATACTTGTTGCACAATCTATTGACATCGACCATACACCCTGATGATGTTTGACATAATTTATCTCCTCAACAGTAGAGTTTCAAACTGTTGCACTGCCTGGGATTTCGCTAGAACCTAGAAAACCGGGATATTGGATCATGTGATGTGAGCTGACACAGGCAATATGTATCTGAGAATTTAGGCATTGAAGAGTGCCAAAGTACCTCGATTGCCAATTTCTGTATCTTCAAGTGACCCTCATGGACAATGGTCCTCATTGTCTTGGCAACCTGGCCTTTCCTTGGAGCCCAAGGCTCTGCTAACCTTGAAATTCAACCCATGCACAGGTAGTATCAGATCAACATGCCACAAAAAAGCACCATGCCAAATGGATCTGTCAACCACAAGAAGTCTACAACTTGCCATAGAGCACCTTGTCAGTAGATGCTTGATGATGGAAATGCTGCCCAGCCAAATTGGATCATCTCTTGTCTCTAGTTTCTGGAGCACAAGAAGGAGGAAGTGAGAACACTACTGTCACAACAGAAATTGGTGATGTTAGAAAGCACCTGCACGGCTGTTGAGAGAAACATTAATCCAACATGAGCCAATGGCAAACCATGACCTGGTGCTACAGCAAAAATTCACCTCTGCTATGACAAAAAATTGGTCCTTCAGCATTCAGTTTTAGCATCAGTGTCCTTTACACCAAGAAAGACAAAATTTTGAACATGAAATGACCAATTACCCACAGATCTTCAAAGTGAGCTACTTACATGCAACAGGTATGTAAGGAGGTCACAGGGGTAAGCATCTCCAATGGTCATAAAGCAGCCCAACACCTCATTTGAATTCTGCAAAGTTGCAAATTGACCATAGCAATGGTCTATGTGAACATGCTTTCAACCATGCATTGGTTGACACCAGATAGATGTCCAATAATTAAGTAGGGCATCTATGTTATCACCTGGAATATATCAAACCCTCAATGTTTCTCACCAAAGCATTGGTCTATACACACTACAGTTGTCAATAAAGATTGACTATCACAAGCAGAAGGGATCAGTTGCATTGCTCCACCAGTAATCAAACATTACTGTTTGGCAAGTGAGGGTGTGGGCACAACCTTGCACTCTCTGCACAAGTGATTGTCTTCAATCCCATAGCTGATTGTTGTGTATTGCTGTTATTGGGATGGAAATAATGTTTGAATTACAGCACAAGCAAGATCTCCAATGGCCCACAGATTGTGGCACATACCAGCAAGAAATGATCACACCATGGATAACCCTTACCTTCATGTGATAATTCAAGTCAGACCCACTTGCTTCATTCCCGGAAAAGTAGGCCATTGGAAGCAACACATTCAAGACAGTTGTTAAAACCTGCATAAAAGAAATTCTGATAAATAAGCTGTGAGTTTAATAAGAGTCAGTTGCTACGCCAACTAATAAAATGGATACAAGCCAACCCATTGAAAAGTGTTGAAATATGGGTATCCACAAATCCGTGAAGCTGAATATTCTTTAATGAAGACTCCAAGTTTTAACAGGTCCAAGCACAAAGAGCAAAGAGAATGTACCAGAAAATCCACCAAGGGCAAACCCCTGTCATCTACAAGAATTGCAGTGAGGACAAAGTGCAGGCTGCATGTGGCTGACAATGGATCCTCCCTCTCCTTCTTGTAGCTGCAATGACAGAAGTATCAAGCCCATTCGTTGGGTTCAAATTTACTCATTCCCTGAAACTCTTTAGACCATTGACTTGTTGTCTGAACTGTGAGCAAAGCCCTTATTCACTTCAATTCTTGTCATTGCCATGTAACTGAGATGAAGACTGCACCTGGGGTATTCTGTGCATTACAAGAAGTAGGAACTTCGATTTTCATTTTTCAAGTCTTCAGTCTTAACCATCAGCATTCTGCCAATGTAATATGTTTACTCATTTCCAACTGTTGGGCTAGTGGCTGGATCTTCGTGTATTCTGGTTTCTAAGCAGGAAGAAGAGTGATGGTGTATTAGCTGATACACCTATGGTAGGGTAACTCTTTACCTAAAGCTTTAAGGCCTTCTGCCTCTTCTCAGAAATGGACAGAATATTGGCTCATAGTAATGGTCCAAGTAAGGACTTAAAAGCCCCTAGGTTCCCACACTTATGACACATAGCATATCAACCTGATGGCCCCTTATAGTTGGGGAACAATCAATTGCACCAGCATTATTTGACTTTACAACCTTTTGTAAAGTTCCAACAAGCCCAAAGCACTGGGCTATGGTCAAGTACTGTGTGATATGCTGGCTGTGGATGTGTTATCCAAGGTCTCATTATTTGGTCTCTCTTCCTAAGACGTTCTTTTGATTCATTCTTTTGGGCAACTTACACTGTGAGAATTGCTGGAAGAAGCCTAGGCAAGGCTGATATCAGCTGTAGTTGGCTGATCAAGCTCACCATCTGACCTAAGGCCTCTGCTGTGGCAAGCCGCACCTGCTTATGATGATTTCCCCCACATTGTTGCATGTCCCTCACACCCAATTAGAGGTTCTTACATTGGAGTGGATGAAACTGATTGCATAGAAGTTGACAAAAAGAAGCAACACATCAGAACAAGACTTGTAAAAGGTACTTGTAACAAGAATATTTCAGCCAATTCCACAGAAGATGCAGCTGCTTCACTTCCTGTCCACCGCATATCTGAAAGCACAAAATATCTTGTTTCTCATTGACTTACCACCCACCTTAGGGTCACGGGAAGACACCCATGAGCTTAGAAATAGTTCAAAGGCTGGGTGAAGCAATGCCCTGCATCACCATAGTTGATTCCTCATATCAGTTGATTCCAATAGACACCATTGTCACCTCAACTGACATGTTGACTATGATACTTGAATGTATTGTTGTCAATGCAAAATGAAACCTTGCACACCAAAACACAAGAGTAATATAATTTCTTGGTCTCACTGCATATCCCCACTTGGTGGTGAGGTTGGTGAAAAGTCTTCCTTGAATTTTCTAGTCGCCTTACACCACAAAGTGAAAGCTACAACAGCATACCACAAGAAAGGGTTTAGTGTCATGGTGTCCTGTGAAAATTTTGAGCACATTCCCAAGGGTTCTGAGTTTTCTACTCAGCACATGGTTCATGCCAAATAGTGTTGCAAAGAAAAACATAATTATTTGAAGCCTCAAAATTGATGCTCCAATCTTCAGAGTTGTCAAAAGTGAGTATCTGCCCATTTACATTTGAGCTACAACATTACACCAAAATGACTTGCTCGCTAGTCTAACAAACACCACAACCCTTCTGTCTCTCTGTAGAGGGAGAGGACACATCCTTCTTACATATGAAAGGTCAATGAAGTTACAGCATGTGGTTTTTACAATTTCCAACTAATGTTCAAAGCCCACATATGTTGTTGGTACAGAAGGAGAATAGGCTGCACAAAATACTTTTTGTTGCCAAGTAACCAAATTAGCTAACACTCACCACTTGCAAATGTCTTCCGCTCAGTTCCCTGAACACTACTTAATATAGGCAGTACCCTTGAAAGGACATTCTTGAACCTTGGGGCAAACTGCAAAGCTTCCATTCACCAACACAGGTTAGTTGTCAGCAAGCAAAAAAGTACTAATATTCAGCCCTAAGTGAAGTCAGACATTTCAAGTCATTCATTACCAAGCTCCAGACTCTGCAAACGGCCAGCACTACATAACTCAATGAAGATGATACACCTACCATGAGAAGAGGCAAATTCAGCTAGGGTCTCAACCAATGCTACAACAGGTACAGTACTTCCAGCCAGCTGATTGAAGACCTCATCCATTACCTGTGAGGCAGTGTTCCATACAGTTTTAATTTTGTGATGACTGTGCAACAGTAAGGGGAATAGTTCATCTGATCAAGTAGCCATGACATTTGTCAACAGCACTAGCAAATGTGCATCAGTGCTGTACTGGTGTGTGAATTCCTGTGAAAGCTAGCTGTCATTTCAAGACAAAATCAGAAGCAGAGATACGTCCAAATATGGTATTAGCTGAGAAGTTGGTTTTCTGAAATAGAACATGATGTTTATGGAACTGCTTGTACCATATCTGGCAGTTGGGATCCCAACGCAACAAGGAGACTGCAGGCAGCATGTTGCCAATCTGTGTTGAGCTCCTGTAAAGACAACCAGCTACGCACTGTTCAGCTTTGATTATTTCAATTAATGCTTGCTTGAACAGTCAGTCTAACAGAAGTTGGGATGTCCCCGAACTGAAAGAAGAAGAAGAACTCCACTTGGAAACATGAGACTATAAAAGGTTTTGCAAGGCTAAGCTTACATATTATCCAGGAGAACAAACACTGGACATTGTGAAAATTGGAGATGACAGAAGTGGTTGATGAAAATGGACTATGCACTAAAATGGCAAGAATTTCTTCAAACCATCATGGTTGTTTCTTACCTCATTAATAGACAGCTCAGACATTGCTAATTCTGCCGATTTGCGCATGCTTCCTGGATCTATTTCTCCTTTGTCCATTTCACGAGCAGTATATGCCATAATGAGAAGCAGTCCAGCACGATGAGTGCCCACCTATGAACCCAACAACAGCTGAATCTTCCTCAGGCACTATTTGACAAAATGGGAGAGACCCATCTCTTTGAGGCCTTTAGCTGTATGCAAATTGCTGTTTTGCCTTTGTGCTTTTGGCCGATCCTAAAATTCCAGTTTTCTCTCCCTATTGCCTCAATTGATGATGAATGGTTGCATCATAAGAAAGGCAAAGTCACAACATCAACTCACATGGACTGAGCATGGAGTGTTATTTGAATTTGGAGCAATGTAGACAACAAGAGCTTGGCTCCAATGGACCAACAACTTCTATAGGCAATACTATCTTCTCAAGTCAAGTCTGTTCATCTCATACAAACAATACGGACTGTCTCTCAAGACAAGGATATAATATCTATCCTCTCTGCCTTCTCTCTCACATTCTTATATGCAGAAAAATTCACCAAGTTCTCGCTGCTGCTCCTAAATCCTTCAAAAGAGAAGCAAGCATGGCTCCGACATCAAATTTTGAGCATTGTCATTAGCCCTCTCCCTCTACAAATCCTCAGGAGTCCGGACTTATGCATCAATCAATCGATCGATCGATCAATCACAGCGGAACTTGCAAAAAGTTTACCCTCTTGCAAGCTTCAAGATTGGCACGGCAGCAGTCCAGTACAGTCGCAGCATTCCTGAGATCAAAATGAGCTGAATCAGAATTGGAGATAGACTCTGGAAAATGCAAGTTGGATCCTCTGCCTCCATCACGTATCACAAGTCTACTCTTTGATTAAGGATTACTGCCTAGGAACATTTTGCAAAAACATTTCAGGAGAATAAAAAGAGTACTATGCGTTGTTTTCTGCTAACAAGAAGAAGCACATACTGGCGAGCAATTCCACATAATGCAGATGCAGCAGCCTCCCGCACTGTTATTGAGTTGTCTCCCATTGCTGCCACGAGCACTTCTATGACCACTGCAATAAAATCAGCAACATCATCAGCACTTTTAGATCAGTACTAATAATAATTCGGAGTCCAACTGCAACACAAATTGCTTGCACGGTTTCACTATCATTAACAACATCTTACACAAAACTTGCGTGAAATCTGTAAAACAACAACAATCTATATCATCATAATTTTCTGTTTGAACGTCCACAATGTACGTCTGATCATTAACCATCTATGCCAACGTTCAATTATGATCATAGTTTTCTGTTTGAACGTCCACAACGTACGACCTCAGCTAACAAGTTGAAGAAGTTGCGAAGGAAGCGAAGTGGGGGTGGGTGGTGAGTGGGGAGGAGTGCAAGCTCTAGTCTTTCTTACCCTTACGAGGCGAGGCTGATGACATTATTATGCCAGCCATGACGAGAACGGATGAGCAAATTTTGTTGTTTTATGTCTCAGCTTCTTTGTCAATTTCTTCTACAACAACCTCGTACTCAACAAGAGCAGGCCAAAGAAATTCCTGGTCTCCTTCCGAATCCAAAGCCTTCGTCCGGGTCCTTCGTGTACGTCCCACAATAATAATCACGGTGTGCAAAAGTTTCGAATTGCTGCAACCATATTTAAATGTCCATCGAGTAATAAGAGACATACCCAAATCCAGCTACGCTTATTAGAATGGACAAAAAATGAATTGAACGACACTGAGAACGTCACCGAATTGTGCGATTTCCTTTGGAAAATTATGCAGGGATTCTCGGATACGAGGAAAAAGACAGCGCTTTCTGCAAGAAATGACGAGAGTCTTATTATTCAATTTGAGCACTGAAGAAAGCTCAACTGGATTATTACGTTTGCTGCTGGATTTTGTTTCGTCTCCGCTGCTTGCTTGCTAGCAAAAGAAAAGAATTGTGCAAGCAAATTCGGAAATCCTGCAAACGGAGGCAGTGTAAAGCTCCTCTCTTTCTCTCTCTTGCGCGCGCACCCGCTGCGGTTACTCTGATTTCCACGTCCACGACGAGATCGAGATTGTCTGAACGCGTTGTGCCCGGTTACGGAAATCTGTACGCTTACGAAAGGTGCGGTTTTGGTCGTGCATTAGAAACCCTACAACGAAGACTTCCGGCACAGGGGAGTTCGCGATGATGATCATAATGATGATGATGCACATGGCTGCACTGATTCGAGATGAAATTTGTTGCGCTTGTTAGTCCACTCACGGCTTCTTAGTATTAGATTCTTGTCGCGGTTTCTTTGCCGTGATATAGATCGACGGAGAAGCCGGAGCAGCAGGAGGAGCGTCCGCTGTCCCTACTACTGTCTCTAGACTAGCTCCGATGGAACATAGCAGCAGTAGTGGCTTTGGTAAAACGCAGGAACTCTGCATCGATCCGTCCAAGGATCAAACATCTCTGGTGAGTGAGTTAAGCGACGCTGGAAAACCTCTCCAAAAACTCGATCAGCTGCTCGGAATTTGTTTTGTAGCTACCATGGTGTCCCTTGCTGCAGAAAAAGTATCACTAACTTCGCGTTTTGCGTGATATATATAACAGGATAAACTTGGCGACGTGTTGCATTGGCTCAGGCAAGCCACATCATTGTTCTGTGGAGTTGTGTGTGGCGCTATCCCATTGACAGGAGCAATCTGGCTGCTAGTGTGAGTGTCTTTGTCACTCTTTGTCTCTCTATGTGTCTGATTTCTATTGTGATCTTAAAGGCGCTCTGAGGGTGCTCTTAAGATGCAGAAGTATAGGTCCCTATATTGTTATGCTGCTCCACATCTTACTTTGCAAGAGTGGGACTGCAGTTTTCTGGTATTGTCAACTGGCATAGTTTATGGATACTACACCCTGATTCTGAAGGTGGATGAGGAGGAGTTTGGAGGTCATGGGACCTTGCTTCAAGAAGGATTGTTTGCATCTGTCACACTTTTCTTGGTACATCTCTCTGTCTCTCTGTCTTTGTCTCTCTCTGAACCTTGGCTCTTGCTGTAGTTCGAGGCTCTGAGAAATGGGTTTCTTGTTCATGCCACAGTTTGAAGCTCTGAGAATGGGTTTCTTGTTCTCTCTGGTTCACTTCATCAAGTTTCATCATGATTCATAATTCAACATGATATGTTTCATGAAACTCAGGATACAGATTTTGTAGACCCATTTGTTTGCCCAGATTTTGGGCAGATTATTATATACTTACTTACTGTTGGGAGCTGATGAATTCACACACTGCTATTCGTGAATGAAGGTGATAGGTCTGACACTTTTTGAGTGACTCTCATAAGTTTAGGACCGCACTCATTGTCGTCTTACCTTCAAATTGTTGTTGCAGAGATTTCTCTGCAGTTCCACAGATATGATATGCATCAAGAAAATGTCCAATGCAAGTTCAGTAGTAGTGGATTGCTTTTGTTTGGGGTACACATTGCAGGATTTTCAGTGAATGAGGGAGGGTGCTTGGGACTCATTGAGGGAGCCATTATTAGGTTAGTAATCATTGGTGGATCTGTGGTAGTTGAGGTTCTCTGACATTGTGGGTGTTATTTATTGCAGCTTGCTTGGATTTTGGTGTACAGCCTCATCCATTTCTGAGATACTGTTATCAAGTAGACCTGGTGTATTTATCTTCTTCTCTCTCTACTGTGAGATAGAGTGGACTAGGTCTTTACCTTTTGAGTGCCATTGACAATTGTGAGACCTGGTGTGTAACAACAAAGAATCTGTAGAACCCTCTCTTCTTAGTCCATTAATGGGTATTTCTTTGAAAATGTGGTGCTGGGGTTTTCCTAGTTTTCGTGCCACAATTTCTCATGCTCACTTAGGCCTGTTGAAATGGGAGCCCAGAGCATTCCACAGTGGAGAAGGATAGATTGATCTTCTTGGTGACTCCATTAGAGTAGAGTTTTGCACTTTTGATTGGGTGGTTTGCAACATTTGCAAATATTCCTTGTTTTGCCAATTTCTTGGTTTGAGATTGTAGCACTTAAAAAAACTTCTTTCATGATGCAGTAGGGAAAATAAAGTGTGGTTGGAAGTATTTTGCAATATTCCATGTGGTCAGTGCAAGCCATTCACAAACATGAGAATGATACTATGTTGGTGCAAACCAGGTTTTTCTTCTTCTCCATGCAAGTGAGCTTTGTGATCTGGATGGTGTGTACCCTGAATCATTTTGTGACTATGTTTGTATAGGTATCTCTTGCAAATTTCCTGGATTTAGCAATAGCTCAAAAAAATCAAAAGAAAATGTATTGACATTTTTGACAAGCATTCTCAGCCATATGGAGCTATTATCATCATACAATTCATATGCTTCTAGGTAGATTAGAGTATTTCAGGTTTTGCAAATTTGTGAGCACTCTCAACTCAGTTATTTATAAAGTTTCTTCAGAAGGCATATTAGTTCAAGGAGTTATTTGTAGCTCAAATGGCGATTGAGTTTAATAAGTAGTCTTCTAAAGAGAAAAGGGTTTATTCTTCAAAGTTTTCTGTTTTAATATAAACTCCAAAGGTTGCTTAACAAAGAAATAAGAATTTTTTTGGGTGTTTTCACCTTTGGAGTCTCCAAGATGATTATTTTCAAGGGCACTTTGTCCTCAAAAGGTTATTGCTCTCTAAAGTTCTTTTTTGTGTTGTTTCTACTCTCGTTTCTTGTTTGGTTCTGTTTTGGTTTTCTACTTCTTTTGTGTTTCTTTCTTTTTTCTCTGTCCACTTGCTCACCTCCTTTCTCTTTAATATAATTCGTGGTCTTTCTCCTCTGGGTTTTTGTCTGTTTTTTGTTTTTCTTGTGTTTCTTCTTTTCTTCTTGATTTCTTTGGTCATGTGTCATGTCCTTCTCTTTCATGTATTTGTGGTGTTTCTCTTCTGGTTTCTTAGTTGATTCTCTTATTTGGTTTTTCTTCTTTGTGTTTTTCCCTTCCCCATTGCTTTCCTTGGCAGCTTCTGTTTGTAATACAACTCATGTTTGTTCCTCCTCTTCTTTCTTGTTTCCTTGTCCCTATTTGAGTTTTCTTCTTTTCTCCATGTCTTCAATTTCTTCTCAATTTCCATGGTCACATCCTTTCTTGTTAATATATTTGTGTAGTTTCTCCTCTTATATCTTATGTGATTTTTCTTCTCTTAAAAAAAAAGTTCTCCCTTTCTTCTTGATTTCCTTTTGTCACCTCCCTTCTCTTTTCTTTCATACTTTGTTGATGAAGCTACCCAGGATCATGGCTGATTTTTCTTGTTGTCACCAATCTTAGGTTAAATAAAATACTTAAGATGAAAACTTGTTAGGAACAAAGACCAAAGACAGCGGATAGTGCATGACATTTCAGGTAAAAACTTAGGAAACAAAACTGTGTATGGTGGATAATGTATGACATGAGCTTCCACCCACTGTCAGGAATTGATGTGGGGATGTTGCGGTAGCTGATCCTTACTGCACAAGATTGTTGGTGAAGGTCATTAAACATGCATGCAGAGTATAGTTCTCTTTGTTGGCTCTGGCCAGAGCAAAGAGTTTCACTGAATGCAAGAATTTGGGAGTAATTTGCTTTCTTTTTGTTTTGTTTTTTTTTTCAATTTTTGATTTGGCAAACTTTTGCTGAAAATGGATTCCAAATATTTCTCCAATTTTTTGGGCAAAATACTAAAAGTTCAGCACAAAAATTCCACTGGTCTGCATAGAGGGAAAAGACTTTTGCATCCCTTTAGGATTTAGGATCCAGACGGAGCACTTATTGCATTCATAAAGCATTGTAACATTTTTTACCTTTGTGTTTGAAAGCACCTTCGTGCATGGAAGATCCTTTCATCAATTGAAGGGACCTTCCACATCCACAACAACCCTAAACCCATTCAACATACTGAATTGGAAACACATGGTGGTTAGTATTGTGAACCCAGGGTTTTTTTTTGGGGCGAAATTTTATCAAATGCTGGTTTTTTCTTTTCAAATTGGCTAAATCTAGCGTTATTTTTGAGTTTTTTAGCCAAAAAAATTCGAAAATTAAAAACAATAAATTTAACAAAAAAGTCACCAGATTCAATCCTAAGTTGCAACAGGTGCCAAAAATATAGCAGGATGGTAAAAAAATTTCACTTTCATATTTTCTTATTGCCAAATCTGGCTAAATCATCTTATGGATGATTGTCGTTTCAGCTACATCACAAAATTGGAAAACAAAAAACTCTGGGGGAACCCCAAGTGGATCCTTCAATTATGCTGAAAATGTTTCTGTAGTGGAGACTCCACATGACCCATGCTACATAGATTTAGCATGATGAAATTTGAGCATAGCTTATTTTTAAATTTAAAAAAATTACCTTAAATTTGAGATTTTTTTTGCACACTTCTGTTGAACTTTGAAGGCTTCATTTGACTTTCAAAACTTTTTCTTTTTCTGGGTGGGGGAGGGGTTGGGG
>Ga0116231_10003312_pt1 | contig 33608 bp, 31 predicted proteins | sample S1TSphgellanicum_2_FD_89695 | JGI IMG/M metagenome (GOLD analysis project Ga0116231, IMG submission 89695) | Host-associated microbial communities from peat moss isolated from Minnesota, USA - S1T2_Fd - Sphagnum magellanicum MG | ecosystem: Host-associated > Plants > Peat moss > Unclassified... | reverse complement strand
TAAATTTGACTATAAAATATACCTCATATCTTTTGTCCTCCCTTTCATGCTATAAACTACATGACAAGGTCAATTTGAAACATTGATAAAACACCAAAAAATTAAAAAAGAAAATGCCATTAGATGAACCAATCAAAGTAGGACAATTTTATTATGCCACATGTCGTGAGCTAAAACCATTCAAAATGGACAATGCCGATTATTTCAAGATGACATAAAAATATTTTGAAATATTCAAAAATTTGGACACTTGGCAACACATCATTCATTATTATTGCTCACCAAATAAGTCACATGACAATTGTAAATGACAATACATGTACAATTAGTCAAAGGATGAAACCATATTTTGTTTTTTCATTCACAATCCATGTCTTTTGTGGTTGTGATCAGACAAGACTTGTCCAATGCAATTAATGAAGCTTTTGTTGTATATGTCACTTATGACTAAAAATTAATTGCAAGAACTAGTTGCAAAATGATATTTTTCTTTTAGTGCACTAACCTAAATTGTTATGATTGAAAAAAATTCATGTGTGTTATATGCTCTATAAATTTTGGAGAAATTTTGATCATATTCCATCCAAATGTTTTAGGGAATTCATCTTTAAATTGTGACTTTTGAAAAAGAAAAAAGATGTGTTGAAAACACACCATAATTGTGACAAAATATGATGATGCCAATAATTCATCAACAAATATACAGTTTCCAAATAACAACAATATGTGCATGCTTAATGAAGGAGTTTGATCAAACTATTAGATGCATAGAATCTACAATAAATACAAAACTTTTATTAACTTTAATATGATAGGCCTGAACAAAAACCTAATCATAGATAAATATAGCAAGATGAATAAGAAAAGTTAATGCATACCAAAGGTGTATTTCAAAATAAAATAGACATTTAATATGAAAAACATGAGTATGAATGAAGGATACAAAATAGAAAAAATCTATGATGTAAAATTATATAGTTCCAACTACCTTGTATTGATTTAAATAACATGAATTACACAACACTTCTTTATACAAAGTATTTTTAAAATTGGAATATGGGTGATTTTTTGGAATCTATCATACAATCTTCCTTAGATAATTCTAAAGACAATTCCTATTGTATGGGTTTCCCTAGATATTTTAAGAGACAATACTAAAGCCAACAACCTCATTTTCTAACCTCACTACTTCATCTCTTTCCTAATAAATACCTTCATCCATATATTTATCTCACTCCTTTTTCCTACCTAGCAACATGGATATGAAAAAAAAATCGTGTGTCTTTTCATGTTCATGAAATTTATATTAATTTAAATTAAATTTGATATTGACATAAATAATGATGAATTGTTGGAAACCATATGAAAACATAAAATTAACAATAATAATTGATTGTCACTAATAATGCATAGTACTGCAAAGCCCAAATTACATATCTTTGGATAGATGCAAGTTATGGTGGTTCAAAAGTGGCAAGAGTCCCAATCCCAAAACTCCATATTTTAACATAAGAATGGAAAAAATAGTTTTAAATCAATTTTGAGTGAGTCCTATGTGGTGATTAATCAACTAATAAAGTCCATATGAAAGGTTACCTATTTACATGATTCTTTGACATACATGTTAAGGGGGGAAAAAATCAATCCAACAAAAAATGACCAAGATAGGGCACTTAGGAAATAATGTCCAAATTTGGTCATTCAAAAGTTCATAGTTTTTTGTTGGTTAAGCATTTTTTTATTTTTTTTTTCAATCCATTTTTTTTGTCATCATGTATCATATATTGAATCCCAATAAAAAATATTGAAATGAAATCATAACAAAAATGCATTTGAATGTTAATACAAATGATTGGTGTATGTTTATTGAATTTCACCTCTCAATAAATATTCTTATTCAAGTTGACAATCTTAATTCATAAATATTTTTGTCAAATTGATGATTCTACAATGTGTTTGTGTCATTTGAATAATGTACACTTTGCAAAAAGTTCAGAAAGGGACAAAAAGTGAGCCACCTTAATGTGCATTCACCCCTTTAACTACCTAATGTTGATTTCAATAACATGAATTACAAAACATTTTTTTATACATGTTTGGGGAGTTAGGTCACATTAGTTTCCAAAAAATCCACTATTCAACGATTCTTTCTAAACGAGTTCTTAAATGTCTTTGTGGATGAGAATTGAATGGTGATGGGTGAATTCCATTTATTATGGACTTTAAATGGTGAACCATAATGGATGAACACATCCATTTAAACATGAAAATGGATGAATTTACTACATCAAAGAAAAATATATATACATTCATGGATGAAATTTATCACAAATAATATTGAATTAGATTATTATGAATTTTAGAATAGATGAAATATAAACATGCAAGGATGTCCCAAGAATGACAAACAACAAATTAATTTATTCATATGGATGCATTTCTACTAATATAAATGAGAGGTGAATGGTCACATGGAAAAATTTCACCCATGAACAACCTACATGAATTATATGAAATAGTTTATCACTTATAACTAACTTTGGAGCTTTTTTTTAGTGTTTTTATTATTACATTTTAGAATCCTAAAAGGATGTCATTCATATCAAGTGCATAAGTCACTTTCTTAACAATGTTTTATGATGTTTTGAACCTTTGAAATCATTTTATCCTAACAATGGGACCTATCCTAACAATGGGACCATGATTTTGAAAAGCTTGAACTTTATTATGATACTTTGGTAGTTGCATAGTTGTCCTCTATTTCAAAGCTTGGATTATGTGAAAGACTCAAATATGGGCTAAAGAAGTCATAATAAGGTTTTGCAAAACAACATATTTATATTATATAAAGGTGGTTAAAACAGACTATTTTTCTCAAAATGATCTATCCATTTGAAAAATTCACACATCATTTTTAGAGTTTTAGTAGCCTAACAATCAAGCAATTATACCTTTAAAGTACTCATGTATGAACTTTTTAACATGTGCCAATGCATTTTTACATGGTTTACATGTGTTAACTAAGTCACCATCATTTGATTCCCACACCACATTCAAGAATCCCACAACATCTTCATTAATCAACACCACCCTTATTGATCATCACATTCGTAATGTTCATTCACAAAACACAAAAGCAAAAGACATTGCATCGTCCTTCCTAATTCATGAGATAGACACATTGTATCCATCTATCTCCATGATGGCCTAAAACCAACAATCAAAAGTTGATATGACCTTGTTGCATATATTCATTTTCACATTGCATTTTCATCACACCAATTTTTTCACATCATGTAACACCACATATATAAACTACCACACATATTTAAGTCCACACCATAAAAAATTCAATACAATTATCATGTAACTTTCAATTACAATTCATCACATATAAAAATAGTGGTTGTGAGATCCATTTTGGTCCAACACACCACGCTTTCACCTCATGGAGCTATAGAGTACAATAAAAAAGTAACATAGATTACATAATGGTTTGGGTTGTGGTGAAATCAATGTGAATTTGTGATTTAATTTTGGCTCCAATTGCATTTACTACCTTCTTTGTCTATTTTATGTAGTTGATGTGAATGAAAGTTATTAGTGAAGAATGTCAATTCATATTAGTCATCCCAAAGCTTTTACCTCCTTGTACTCATCACAGAGAACTAGAGAGTGCACCTAGACTTTTGAATTATGTTGGTGTCTAATCAAAATTTACCACTCGCATCATTTGACAAGCCTAAGGGTTTATGAATGTGCCATATAATAGAAAATATTAAACTTGACCTTGATATCATCCTTTCTTTACAAAAAGTAGGAATAGTTAGTGAAAATGGTTAATAAAGTAAAGTAATGTTAAATATCCCTAAATTCTTTGGATGACATCAAAAGAATTCCATGCCTATTTTTTATAGGCTTTTTTGCCTTATTAATGTGAGTATATTTGTTTTACATTACATGTCTTTTGACAAGAATTTGAGTTTTTTCCTTTGTGGGTGTTAAGTTTGTATATGACAAATGAGACAAACAACTTTGTCCATGATAAAAATCATAACCTCTCATATCAAGAGTGCTAATAATGAAAAATGTTTACCACCTTTGATACAACCATGGACAATTAAACTCATTCTGTTGACACAAGTGATTACAACATGGGAAATTTTAACAACTATTGATATCAATATAATGAACATGTATTGATATCAATATGTACATACTCTTGGGCATGTGATTAACTCCCAAAAAAACAAACAAAAAAATGCTTTTCAACTTATGTCACAAACTTGTAAGCTAAAACTTGGTGAAGGTTAAGAATGAAATCCTCACCTTATAAAAATGAAATGTGTTGGGAAATAAAAGGAAAAGTGTTATGAAAATTTTCAACAAGCATTTCTAGTGTTCCACCTTAGAGTTTGAACTCTTAGTTTTGCGACCTTAAATTTTATATCTACATGGAAGCTTGAGGCAAATGAAAGGATCAAGCAAAGAACAAAGAGTAATCTAATGGGAGCAGATTTGAATAAGGCATTCATCCAAATGAGGGGTTGAAAAATGTGTGAATTAAAAGGGAAACATCCCAAGGCACCCCATGTATGCACTCCCACTTTGGGAATTACAACCCTTGAATTGCCCCAAATGTGATTTAAACAAATCTCTTCAAAATGGAAGGGAAACTTAATTGTATACATGGTTATGGGTAAAAACACACAAAGGTGGACTAAAAACAATAGTTAAAAGTCCATTTTGAAAATCCATAATCGAATTCAATGAAATTAGGCTTAAACTACAAACATTTAAATGATGTTGAAGTTAACAAATTTTCCCATGTCCAAGTTCATGGGCATTTAAATTAAACCTTTTAAAAAACTTCTATTCAATATTAGTCTTGAAAAAATCAATTTAGATATCTAAATGGACTTTGCTATTTTTACAAAACTTTTTCACAAATATGGTATTTTTTTATTTGATTTTTTGACCTTAAGTGCCATAAACTTTTGAAGTATCATGTCCAAATTTTGTGAGGATGTTTTCCAATTCAACTAGAAGAAAAAAAATCCTCAACCAACATTTATTGGATTATGACCTTGATTTGGTTTGAATCGTAAAATCCACCTTGGATTAAGTATTGATGTTTTTGGTGTAAAAACTTCAAAATTGGAAGGGTTGAAAATTTGGATTCATTTCCTCAAGTTATTTTGTTAAATATCTCAAGTGCATTTGGGTTATATGCAACAATAATTTTCCAACCCAAAAATATTGATACTGTGATGTCCATAGTAGTGTGCTTCTAACATTCCCCAACATGTTGAAAATTCTTACTAGTTAAAATTATTATTGGTGTATGGTTACATTGAAAACCCTAACATACACCTTGTGCATGGACACCAATTTTTGAACTCTTCCCAGTTTTGTTTATTTTTTATAATGGTACAAGGTGTTTTTTTTAAAACAAAATTTTAAATTTAAGCCATGAAGTTTTATTTATATGTTTGTGATTAGGAGGTTGGTGTAAAAAATCTCTTAAGATTTTCACTACATGAGAATATGATAAGGGAGTCAAAGTTTCCATGGAGATATGACAGTAAAAAATTAGCATGAAAGGCATATCATCTATATTTATGAAGGAATGTGGCTTGTTTGTCACATTGAGATGCCCCAAACCAAGGTGCCTCTTGTCATGCTTTTGGTACCATTGAAAAGCCCATGATGAATAAGGGTGCATCAAATGGGATTCATAATGTTTCAACCTATAGTGGAAAAGCTATTGAATATTGAGCAATTTTTTCACTAAAAATGAATTCAAATTAAAATTAAAAATTTATAGAGGAACTTGGGCATCCTTTTGGTATCATTGGGAAGCCTTTAGTGAATAGGGTTTAATTAGGTGAATAGGAAATTTTTAGAATTGGGGTGTGGGAGATATTAAAAATTGAATAGTTTTTGTAATTGAAAAGTTAATTAAATTACAAAAATGATTTTGGAAAGAAAATTTGTTTAGGTAACTAGTTCACACTTGGGCCAATGGCCTAGGTTACACAAGTTTACATTAAACAAGAGATGTGGGAATCGTTGTGTTATAATGTGTTATTCTTGAACATCATCTCAAAAAGAAATAATTCATTTTTTCATTTATATTTTTTTCATTAATCTCAAAAAATTATCATATTTTGCTTTAACAAAATAGGTGAGAAGGTTTTTTGAAAAAACCAAAAATATTGATGATGGGGATGGACATAGTTAAAATGATATATTATGAAATTATTTACAAGGAACAATAATGAAAGGAACAATGGGAAGTGTTCAATAACCATTTCAAGGTCATTTAAAAAATATTAACACATTTGTGGTGGAAAAAATTGTGTTGAACTACCACATCTATGATTGAAAATCAATAAATTTGTCAACATATTTAAGTTTTTCATAAAGTAGGTTTACCAACCCCAATTTGATTATTTTAGGATTTCAACATAATGATATAAATATTTAATTTATTTTACTTTATATTTTGAATTCATTGCACGATAACCCAATGTTTTGGACTAAGTTTCACTACTTCTTTTTTGTAAGTTCCAATTCAATTCTTGGAAAATTTTGCAAGGTGAGGTCAAATGTTTTTCCCCCCAAGTTACCTTTTTGAGAATTATTTAATTTTGAACATCAATCATAGGTATGATAAAAAAAAATTGACGTCAATGAACAAAAAATGTAGAATAAGATCCACATTCCTAATTTTTTGAATGGAAAAAAAATTCAAAAAACATGTAGTGTAAACATGTTGATAATGAAAGATGATCGTCAATAAATTGAGTTAATATCCAAAGTTGAAAAGTTATTAACAAAGCATGGAGCAAATGAACATATTATCACCTACTAGATTGGCGTAACATATCATTATGTAACTTGCAACATGAAATTATATTTTAGCTATACATGAACTTTTAACATGACATAGTTTATTAAAAATAATATTTGTCCAAAGGTTGGGTAAGTGAAATATGACTTCAACGAATGTAACTTGCTATAATATAGCATGGTACATTTCATAAAAATATAATCCCAACGATTAAATTGACATAACATAATGTCATATATATAGTAATACACAACATCTAATATGTTATATATAACAAGTAACATGTAACTACATGGTACAAATAAAAGGAATATAATCCCAATCATATTAAACTTGTGAACAATAATCATTAAAAGAAAATTAATCATTCAAGAAATGACACTTAATACATTAAGATTTTTTTTTGAGTCAAACATTAATGATAGTGAAAAAAAAAAACTAAAGAGGAGTAATTGTTCACAAATTCTATGGGGAAAAAAAAAATTGCAAAAAGGACATTGCTATTCTTCAACCACTTTGAAAGAAATGTTGTGTCCTTTAAACATGTTAAATGCTTTGTCCTTGGTATGAAATTGCAATGGAAACTTTTTGAACTTTAGGGGCATCTTTTAGTTCTTTGTTTTTGCTTGTACAATTAGAAAAGCTTTGGAATACTATAAAGGCATACCACTTTATGGGGTGAATGCAAGATATAGTGGCTCACTTTTGATGTCACAATGGTGTTTTTTGGTCAGGTACCCTTTGTTCAAAGGCATATGGTGAGTAGTATATTTTTAAATCTATTAATTGATAATTGAATGTAAACTAACAACTTTATTCTGAAGATATTTGTGTAGTTTATTGATAATAAAAAGTTCATATGTTAGTAGAAATGGACTTTTGAAGTTCAAAATTATGGATTGGTCATTTGATTGGAATGATAGAAAATTAAAAGGTTCATCTTAAATTTTATTCAAAATTATCTATAGTGATTTAGCATATGAGTTAAAATGAAATAATACACTTTTATGTAAAAATTTCCTTAAAAATCATAGCCAAATTTTACCTATGAACTTTTGAATGCCTTAAATTAACTCGTATTTTCATAAGTCCATATCATTGTTGTTTTTTATTCATTTTCAATTTATTTTTTTCAAAGGTGCATATAATTGGAATCTCTTCTTGGGCTCCTATTAATATGGACTTTATTGTTTTTAATACATAGACTTTATTACCATTTAACCAATGGTACCATAGAAAATTTAAAAATTAACACTAGAATGTGGACTTTTATGGAATATTATTATTTTAAAAAAGTGACCCACCATATTGTGCATTTACCCTATGGGAGTCCTAGATCCCATAGCTTGCACAATTTAGTTAACAAAAAATTAAATTAAATGTGATTAAATGTGGTTTGAATCCAAGATTTAATTAAGATTCATCATTAACCTAGCTATCACACAAGTTCATGACCATTGGTTGAACCTTTATAGGAAACAATACTTCTCTTGTGAATATTTTTTGTACATCCCCACAAGCCTTTCATTGCAATGTCAAATTTCCAAAATTTCCAAAATTCCACTTTCAAAAATGAGATATTTGGTCTCATAACTCTTTTGAGACATGTAACTAATGGGGATGTCACATGAAAATTGATTACTAAAATAAAGATAAACTTGTTATGACCCTATGTTAAGCAAATGGGCAAATATGATCAAAATACATAATAACCTTAGAGCTCTACACATGAGGAATTTTTAGGGATTCTTGGATTCATAATTATTGCAACATTAAAAATCAAATTTTAGCTTAAGCTCATATGGGACAAACACACTAAATATGTCACATTATAATATAATCTTGAGCATTTTAAAAAACTAGTAGGTGACATAATATTAAAGACCCAATTTATTGACTAATAAATATCTATTAGACTTTAATAAAAGAGTGGATGATGCATCCACTATACTTTCATGCATTCAAGTGTAGTGGGTGCAACATTCAGTGCTTTTCATTCTTCATTTTCATATTTTCATGAATCATTATTATATTGTTAAATTTTATAATGTGATTTTTGTGTAATGAATATATGATAATAAGCTGATGTATTGTTTTGATTATCAAAGCATTAACAAATGAAGACTTATATGTACCTAATCACCGATCCTTATAAGGTAAATTTTTTAGGTGCATGTGATGAGCTCCCCAAATCAAGTGTAGGCCACATAAAGATCAAGTTTTAGATGTATGAATGATCCTACCAAAGTCAAGATTTCATCCCTCATGTGGTGAGATTTGAATTTTTAAAATTAATCTTTATATTAGAAGGTCATTATTTAAAAATAACCCTCATAGGTTTCAACCCAACAATATAAATTATAAGGACATCTAAGCCCATTTTCTTAGCTTTCTTAACTTTCATCAAACCATTGCAAAGTTGTATAAAATTTTCATGCATGTGAACACCATTTTGCCTTTTTAAAATAATGCCCTAACATTTGGTTTACTTTTTTCTTAACAATTTGTGTTCAAACAATTAAAATCCTCACAACCATCAAAGAATATATATTTTTAATAAAAATCTAAATCCAATATGTTGTACATTTCATTAAGAATTTTCCAATGACACAAATTTCATTTCAATTTGAACAACTTTTGACCTTTACTTTTTGCAAATTATGTCATTTTATAAGCAAAGGTCACAAATTTAAAATGACCAAAAAAAGAAAAAGAAAAGGGAATACTTTGGCACACATACCTACCAATGTTGTTATACTTGAATATTGTGTGCATGCACATAATGCCATGTTTATATTGTAGTGACCTAGATGACAAAATAAAATGGACAAAAAATTCCAGAATATCGGAGGATAAAGTGGGGTTCACATGCATGTGTTGATGTGGTGCTCATGTCATCCATATATTTGCACCACTTGACCTATAACCATGTACCCAACCTTAAAACCTTAAATCTAAAAGGTCATGCACACGTACATGCACCTACATACAACCCCACCCCCCCTAAAATAATGGATTGGAATCCCAATAAAATAATACATTGGAATTCCCCTTTGTTTCCTATGCAATTGTAGCCAAATGTTTGATTCAAAAAAACAATATTCACATGTATGTGGAGATGATGTTCATTACATCACATCTAGTAGTGGTGCTAAATATTACTTTAATTAGCAATGTTCACACCATTGCAATTTGAGGTTTTTTTATTGCGTTCACATCGAAAGGTTTTGTTGTATGTTTAGGGTTAGGGTTAGGTTGTATTCATGCAAGGGGAGAAGGTGGCAGCTATATTTTGTTATTGCAAAGGATGCGAAATCATAGAGGTGGGGGCTGGGGTTAACTAAGGACATTTTAATTTCCCATTGCTTTTGTGTTGTTTGAGTTTGGGAGAACTTAGGGAATTAGATGTGGGAGTGTTAGAAAGAAGAGATGAAAGCCCCAATTTTTTGTCCTACATGTGTTGCAAGTTTTGGTGTGGGTGTGATGTTTTTTGTTTTTGGTTATAAGGTGTAGGCTTTTGGCTACATGGTCTAGTAATGGCCATAGTGAACTAGCACTCACCAATGCACCATGAAGAGGAGACAATATTTTGTTGGGTATCATTTCCCCTAACTAACCATGGTGGTTAGTTCAGTTGATTTTTTCTACATACTGACTATGTAATAAAATATCCTTGACCTATGTATAAACCATTTGCTTACTTAATAATTACCTATTACTCTACCTATTTGCTTATATATGAGACCTATTTCCTACATAATTGATTACCGAGATGAAACCAAATATTAACTCAGTGGATGGTGCAATGGTGGGTGTTGGTTCATTGTGGCTATTGCTAGCCTACAAGGTGGATACGTGAAGTTGGGAGGTAAAATTTTTTGAGTTTTTTCCCTTGCCATGTTGTTCCAATATTGTTTTTGGCATCGAGGTATTGAATAATTTATCAATTTAATAAAATTCATTTTGGCATACAAAATATCATTTTTCAAAAAATTGGCATACTAAAGTTATCCATAAAGTCACCATGTCTTTCTTTGCCTTCTTTCACCACCAAACCCTTCTTCAACTTCAAATGCATGATATTTATTAAATAAGAAAATTTTATTAAATCTGGTTATGAAAGTATAAGGGAAGGTTTCATAACCATTACCTTTTGGACTTGAGGTCCCGTCTCAAGGCCAATAGGTTGAAGGAAAGGGCCAAAAATCCAAGAGGTGCCAATTATGAAACCTTCTCCTATGTGAAATCCAGCTCAATTTTTCTTCCTATTTCTTTTTGGCTCTTTTTGCCATCTTTTTGTGCTTTTCCCCTTTACATCCTTATTGTAATCAAAGCTGGGAGCGGATCTCCTAAGACACCTCAATGCATTAAGGAAAATATTAAATGTGCATTTTCCTTAAATATTAAATATTTTAATATTAATATTTATTTAATATTAAATATTTAAATGTGATTGTAAATGTGCTAGGTACAAAAGTACTGCTTGATGTGTTTTGCTTCGACCATGGTTTCTTTACTTCTATTTTTCAACATTCGAATAGTTTTCTTCACAAAACCTGATCCTAACGGGTTCTTCTGTGGAACATACTCATGTTATGTTGAATTTGTAACCTATCATGCCATCCCCATCCTCATTGAATGGAATGGGATGTCATGTCCTATGCATGTCAACAGCTGATCATCCCCAACTTGTATGAATTTTTTATCCATACATGTAGATGTTCCTTTGTAATGTTCATCAACACATAGACACTAGATGGTTTACTCATATCATTGTCATTCTATGAGCATTTTGACAACACAATAAAAAAACAATGTCCATGTTTGTGGGAACATGCATAATGAAAGTGAATGTGAACCTCTAGACATGAGAATTATTGTGGCTTTCATTATGGTGATGTTAAAAAGGGAGAGAGTATAATCAAGTGAGACAAATACATGTCTATGATTGTTTAATTAAATGAGACAAATGCATGTCTGGCATTGCCGGTGCAAATTAACTATCCATCTTTACAAGATGAAGAATTAAAAACCATGATGAAAAGCTAGCTCAACCCAATATATTCCACCAAATATGCACATTAAGACAAAATATTCTTTTAATACAAAATTTACCATCCACCAAGATCCATCCATTGCATATGAAGATAACAAAAACCCTAAACCCAAAGACCAAAAGTCATTTTTAAATGAGACAATTGCATTGTAACATTTACATTTTAAATGTTTGTAACATGTGGTAACATTGTGTAGAGTACCATTGACAAATGTTACAAAGAAGGACAAATACAATGCATACATAAACTTTATTGAAATGTGTTATGCATGATGTTTGGCAAAAATGGAAACCAAATATAAATGAGTGCATATAATGTTTCTATGCTAACTCATTCATGTTGATTATGTACCTATTCTCACATTATGGTTTGAAGTTTAGAAACTTATTGTGAACAAGTCCATAAACATTATAGAAATTTGATCATGTAAGGTAAATGACATATTTTTTAGCATCGTATCCAGTATCCTACCAATTTTTTGCAATATAATAACATGCACATGCATTCAATACTTGGAACAATATGTTGTGGGTGATGCAATATATATCGTACACGTGAGCAATTAAACATATGTCATTACCATGGGATCAACAAAGTGTACATGCAATTGGAAGCACAAATGAACATTAATGGGCACGTTACTTGAATTTTGCATCCTTGTATAGGTAGAAAGGTCAAGATGTGTCATTGTTCATATGGTGGTGTGTCTATTGCAATTAGCTTAAGGTTGGCATTTCCTCCTCCACTTCCTCCTTCATTATAAGCATCAATAATGGGGGTGGTTATAGCATATTCCTTTTTGTCCCCTACAATAAAAGTAAAAGTCATGGGCTATCAAATGATTAAGGTGAAGTTGTAAACCCTAATTCCCTGTAAGCAAATCTTAATCACAAAGTTATAGGTTATAAACAAATTGGGTAACTATTATACCTTTGTCTACATTGGATGGAATGTTACTGACAATGACTTCAAGTTAATTTGTAAACATGTACATTACAAAGATTCACCACATGAATGTATAAGTAATACCTCCAAGAAGTTGGGGCCATCAATAACTAATACTATATTATAAATTTGGTTGTCATTGCTTCCACTACTACAACCAATTTAGAAGTCTGACTATTACATTTGTTAAATTCAATGTTGGGCTTGGTAATGGCTCCATCTACAATAATAGAAATATCATTGGCATGTTCAATAGCTTTTGACATATCCTTTGATGGTGCTGGCAGTGAATCAAATCCACTAGTTGACACATGCGTTGATGTTGCATTATATTATGTAATTGTAATTTATGTTGATATTCATTAGCACTAATCAATCCTAGTGAAGTTGTAAAAAACAAATATTGGCATTGATGAAGGTTATGAATCCATACACAAAAAAAACATGTTTTTGGTGGAAACATAATCAATAGACATGTCTAAATTATGTTTCTAAAAATAAAATCAGTTTTTTTCTCTAAACATAATGCCAACTTTTCTCTAAACATAATAGGGACTTATTTTTAGACTTAACAAGAGCTTATCTCCAAACACACCAAAAACATTGTTTAAATTTAACATACCCTTCTTAGTATATTGAATTATAATTTTTCTTTAAATTTAACTACAACCTCTTTTTAAACTTAAATGTAATTTTATTTGCAATTCCTAGTAACTAATCACAAGCAATCTTAAATTTTACAAATGTAAATTTATTGGTGATTCCTAGTACTTGCATCATGTGCAATCCCACCATAATCATGATATTTTATGAATTTTAGTTAATAAGTGATGCGCTGTTGCAAGTAATTGTTTTCGAACACATTGTCCTTCTATTGCCATGCTTCAAGGAATTTGGGTTTAATCACCATTACCATTGTCTGCATTGTTTATAATTGCACATTTTGTATCCAACTAATGTATTTGTCCCATCATTCATTAACTAGACATTTGAATGATTCAAATGTTAATTCCACCTATTGTGTCCATTCTTGGCATGAAGGAGCATTCATACAACTTGTAAAAAAAAAAAAACCCTCCTCAAGTGTAACATCCTTTTGTTTAAAACCCATGGTTAAGAGTTGAAGCTTAATCCAATCCATTTTAGGATGTTGTCCTCATAACTTCCCTTACAAGGGTGACATAAGGTTGGTTGCAAACCTCATGCAAATATGTACATCTTTAAAACTAGTACATTCCCTAGTGTTCACCATATCCGTTTTGTCTTCTCCATATTACAAATAGCTGTTATAACAATTTTTGCTTCTTCTTTGTTGTGTGTCCATGTGAATGCTAGCAAAACATTCTATAGAAGCAAGACATTTCAAAAAATGTGGTACATAGGATGCCTAGGTAATCTATTTCATGTGAAGAGCTGCACTAGTTTCCCAATCTTGCATTTTCTTTTTAATTTACATATTCATTAAATTTTTGAGCCCATTTCTCCTTCCAGATTGTTTCTAGACCATGACTATTTTGCCTAGAAGTTGGTCAACATATTCAAGTAGCACTTCAAATTCTTCATCCATAGTAGCCAAATTAAAGACATGTTTAACACACAAAGTGGTGGAATTCTAAACATTATTGTTGCATTGATTTACCCAACATACAACAAGTTAGAAGTTAAACCTCCAACATAGTTGGTACATGAAAAAACATAACAAATGATTAAACTCAAAATGCAAATTTTGTAGGTTTACCAATTCCACAAATGACTAGCTCCCATATGAAAACATAAATATGTCCTCAACCTAGTCATTCCATTTGTTGTCTTCAAACTTCATGTATTGTTGCAATTTGGATTTGAATCCATCAATAATATCCTTCTCCTAGTCATAGTGACATAACATGTATGGCAACAACATAAAAAAACATAGGGACATGTTTTAAGAAGCATGAGGATGAAGAGGTGGTTGTTAATTCATGGTAACCACATGTTCTGTTTTTATATGTGTAGAGATTGACGCATTTTTGCATTTAGTCGCAAGTAACCTTAACTTCTTAGATGTAATTCTTCTACGAGACCAATAGAAGGACAGTTGGAAGTCATCATTAATTTCAAGGATGATGTGTCATGTAGACAAGATGTCATGTTAGAATGCAACTACATTTTTACACTAGATGCCATATTACAATCTAATGTTATAGTATACAATTGCTTCAACCTTGATTTTTCCAAGTCCATATGCATGCTAGGTTGTCCATCCTTTTCAACGTTTTTTGCTTCAATAACATGAAGTCATAAGAATGTTGGTCTTTGGATGAGAATGTAAAAATCAGAATAGATGTAAATCCATTGTCCTATTCAATTGTGCTATGAGAAATTTCAACCACTCACCCAGCCACCTTCCTTAATTTTTTTCAAGCTTGCACTTTGTATAGTTTTTGGGTTTTAGTTCCATTTTGTTGCCTTGTCATTTGTTGGCCACTAACAATACTTCCTTGCTTGACAACTACATGTATTATCTTTGGGTGATCCTTCTTTTTTTTTCGATGGTTTTGTTTTTCTGCTTTCCATTAATCGCAAGTTTTTTTTTTCAATGCTTTAGGTACATATGCAGTGGAGGTGGACTTGTGGTGTTTTGCTCATACCTTTTAAGTGGTTGTAATCCATGGAGTGTTTTGAATGAACACACTATCAAGGACAAAAATAATCACAAGAACAAGGGCTAAAAGAAAGGTCCAAGTTTAACTTTCAAACAAGGAACCATAGAAGATTATTTGATTCAAAAACAAGAACACAAGAACTTAAAACAAGAACACGAGATGTGCTAGAAAAACTTGAAAACAAATCTTTATTTTGCTAACGTATGCAAACATGAATATGAAAATAACATGATAACACTATGGTGTAAAATTGTGCCTAGGACTGATGTTGAATAGACTAAAGGAAATGAAGGGTCTTACTTCTATTTATACCCCTTTGGCATCCTAGTTCAAGGAAGCCTCCAAAGAGGCTTTTATGTGTGCATCAAGTAGGGAAGTTTCTTGAGAACTTTCCTAATTGAAAGTTAACTATGAATTAACTAAAACTTAATTGAAAGTTAATTCAAACTTAACTAGGAGCTAATTGAGAGTTAACTAAAATTAATTGAGACTTAAATGGGATTTAATTAAAACTTAATTAGGTGTTAACTAAAACTTTATTGGGACTTAACTAAAATTTAATTGTGACTTAATTAAAAATTAACTAAGATTTAATTGAAATTTAATTGAAAGTTAATTATAATTTAACTAAGATTTAACTAGGAATTATGGATGAATTCCATTTATTGGAAGATGGTGTCTAATGTTCGCATTTGTTATACACACCTCCTTGATGATTATATCAATGAAATTTTTTTGATCTTATTCCTTGTCGATTTCTGCTTGGCTTTTAATTGGTAAGTGAAAAGTTGATTTCTCATTAACGAGCATGTGTTTCAATTTTTTTGTTTCTTGGTTAGATTTGAAGTTGGGGTACATTGACAATTGAACATGTTTACTTGAGTTTGCTAAAAGGGTGCTTTGTTGCAGCCTTTATGCTAATGTTCTAAAAGTCTTTGCTTATTGGGCCATTTTCCACCACAGTAGATGTAGAGAACATCTTGCTACCCTTTTGATGTCCTATCACTGTCTTTAGGTGTTACCTAACATGCCAACATGTTTTTGAATATTAGTAACTTGGGTAAACATTTTCATGTACAACATGTAGAACCATGAAACCCAAATTTGTAACTAGCCACCCATTTCTTATAACCTAAACAAATATGCATAATGATATAAAACATTTACCTTTATTGCTACAAGCTCCATTTTCAATTCATTATAAAGTTCACATGTAACAAATTGTTCCACAAATTTTTCGTACCCTAGATTGACATAGTATCGAACTAAACTCTTAACAATTAGGTGTGTTTTGCCTTTTGCAGACAACATTGTGCTACCATTTTCACTATCCATGTTCTTTCCATCCATTGCAACACTTGACACTGTAACAATACCCAGGTCAAATCATAACATGCGTCCCACATATAAATTCCCTGTTCTTTTTAAAACATTTTGCAACATGTACAAGTGACAAGTAGCAAACATGAACACATGAATCAAGGACTTAAACTTATGATATGTGTTGAATAAAGAAGGAAATTTTGTGTTTCTAAATAGTTTCATGTGCATATCACTTTTCTTCTCACATCTATAGATTCCTTCCCATGCTTTTCACCTCAAAAGAAAACTCCTAAACATGTTACAAAGTATTGTTCAACAAAGTTTTTCAAAGGCAAACAACAAAATCCAATTGAAAAGCTAAATAATAGTTGAAACTAATATGCATGATTCAACTTCTCTATTAACATTTAAGCATTACATATGGTTTTTTCATTGAAGTCTTTTGTGCAATTTATGAACGCTTTAACAACACATTGTTTAGTATAGGAAGGCTTTTCCACAGGTATTTCATAGCCATCATCATAAAACTAAAAAAAAAACTTATCTCAATAGTAATTTTGCTCTTGCGCTTGAAGCTCTTGTAGGTTTTGCGAGAATTCCACTGCATGTACACCAACAAATTGCATTAATCTCTAGGCATGTTAAAGAACTTGATGTGATACAACAAACGCTATTCAATCGCTTGCATTATTGGTGTGCAGTAAACTAATTGATTGTTGCTTGAAGTTGCAAGATGATGGCAATGGAGCTTCAAGCTGGTCTAGCAATGGAGATGATATGTGGGCACAAAGGGTAGTTCACTATATTAGGGTTTAGAATTAGGATGATGGGGCTATTTGGAATGTCTCAATTTGCACAAAGGAGTTAGAAATTGACACATGTTACATGGGCCCATCCAATGAGATGACATGCGATGGTTGGTGTACCTTTCATCCCATGGATGCCATAGTGACCATCATGTGTTACACATGATGTAGTATGTAACATGCAAATGCGAGAGTCACATGAACGAGGATGGGAGGTTTGGAAGGCTTCTTAGGCCCATTTAATATTTTCCATGCGTTCAAAAACTGTACCTTCCGGACTTTGGAAGGCCCAGTGACAGGCTGGGCTGCACCTTCCGCATTTGGGAAGGCCCAATGACAGGCTGGGCTGTGGCCCAGTGAAAGGCTGGGCTGTACCTTCCGGATTTCGGAAGGCCCACTGACAGGCTGTACTGTACCTTCCAAAATTCTGAAGGTATAGTGAGAAATTGGGGGCAGGTAAGGGACCTGAAAATACACTACTAAAAATTGAGCTAGACTTTCCAGCTGAAACTCATCATTTAATGCACACGGTTCGAGAGTAATTACTGATTACGTAGTAGGAGCAATAAAACTATATGTCGCAGCAGTTGGGGCGCTCTGGAAAAAGGAAGCAGGGGGTGAAGAGGGGATGAACTCAGTTTACCTCAAAAATTGATGGTTTTCTATGGCATTGTATTTTTTTCAGGTTTTTTTTGAATTTCACCCGGTTTATGGCCAAACTCAGGGTTCTGGCGCTGTGCTTTTCAGCCTTTAGGAATAACTGTACTGTACTGTGTATCTTTCTCACAATTCTCTTAAGAACTATTTTTGCTAGTGAATAGGCCCAACCAGGTTATGTCCTTTGTTATGCTCCCTAGTCATCATTTTGAACAAACCTGTTTAAACCCGGGAGGAATTTCCAAGTGTATTGGGAGGGCATATATTATACAGCACTCCAACAAATTTGGCGTTTCGGTGTTGAATAATTAATCAATTTAATAGAATGAAATTTGACGTATAATACATTATTTTCCAAAACTTTGGGAATATTATATGTGTATGTTTCTTTACAATTCTCTTACTTTTGTTAGCCCGTCCAAAAAGTAAGCCCAATGAGCTCGCATCTTTTGTTATGCTCCTTGGTCAGGATTTCCAACAAACAAACAAACAAACAAACACACACACACACACACACCCCACCCAACCCTAACTCCCTCGAAATTGAACACTTTTGCCATCCAACAAGTACAAAATGAGTTAGACTCCAATGAGCCTCTGCAACCCACCTACAATATGTATTAGTTTAATACATCTATGCATTATTTGGAGCTGGTTACAATGCACTATAGTACTTGAACAAGATTTGGCATTTGGGTATTATCTATATATGTACATATATATACATTCTGGTATATAATATATTATTTAAAATAAATTTGAGCTCCATGCTGCTGTGCACTATCAGTGACTGACGATCAACTATTTTATTTTTTCTTATGTTTTCATATGGTTTTCAATAATTCATCATTATTTATGTCAATGTCAAATTTAACTTAAATTAATATACATTTCATGCATATGAAAAGGCACATGTTAATTTGTTTTCTCATATCCATGTTGGTGGAGAGGGGAGAAGAGTGAGATAGTTATAAAATGAAAGTATTTATTAAAGAAAGGTGGGAGATGGTTATTGAGAAAGTTCATAGGAAAAAGAATGCAGTTATTAAAAAAATAAAAATGAACTAGTTAGGCTTGAAAATGAGGTAGTTATTTTTGAAATTGTCTTTGAAATGGTCCATGAATGATAATACGAAGGATTCCAAAAAAATCTCCCATATACCAGTGACAAGTAATTTGGCTTGGCTTACTATCTTTGCCCTAAGTTTTTTTAGAACTCTCTTTAGAACTAGATTGAGTCCAATGAGCTTGCAGGGGAAAAAAAAAAAGAATACTCAAAGAAAACAGCTCAGACAGAAAAAAAAAGAAAAAAAGACATACAAAAAACAAGTAGAAAAAAAGAAAAGAAAGAGAGAGAGAGAGAGAGCATAGGAAAACAAAAACACACTAAAATCAACTGAAAATAACAATAACAACTGTCAACAACAGATTGACAGAATCAAAAAGAATCCCCAAAAAAAACAAACAAATTAAGCAACATTTTTTAATGCAAATAACCGAATTTCATGTGATATGATGGGATGAGCAGGGCCTGCGTGTCCACAGGATCTTGTTTCAAGATTGCACAAACACCCTTTGTTGTTGTTGTTGTGGTGGGTGTTTTGTAATTGTTGTTGTTGTTGTTGGTGTTTTGTTGTTGTGAATTTGTGTTGTTGGTGTTGTGTTTTGGGTTTTGGGTTTTGGGTTTTGTGGGTTTTGTGGGATTTGTTGGTTTGAGCTTGGGATTCAATTTTTTGTCGGTGTTTTGGTTTTGGGTTTTGTGGGTTTTGTGGGATTTGTTGGTTTGAGCTTGGGATTCAATTCTTTTGTTGGTGTTTTGGTTTTGGGTTTTTGTGGGGGGTTTGTGGGATTTGTTGGTTTGAGCTTTGGGATTCATTTCCTATGGAGCCAGCGGATCTCTTGAAGCCATTGCTGAGAGGTTGGAGCTTGCCATTGCTGGTCTTTACCGTGGCTTACACTCTCGTGTACTTGCCATTTGTGGAGAAAGGGGTGAGAATTGTTTTGTTGTTGTTTCTCTCTCCTCTTTCTTCTCTCGCACCTGAACCCGAACCCCTTGTTTTGTTTCTTGGCCATAATGATGATGATGATGAAGAAGAAGAAGAAGAAGAAAAAGAATTAGATTTGGTTCAACTTTCTCTGAATTTGTTTTTGTTGGGTTCCACCCTCTGTTCTTTTTTCCCAGGCCTTCTTTTCTTTGTTGTCTGGTTGTGGGAATTAAGGTCTTTAATGCAATAAGAAGAACTCCATATGTGCTTTTTTTTTCTTCCCTTGAACAAAAAGTGCTTGTGAGATTTTTGTTACTGTGATGATGATGATGATGATGTTAACCCTTCTGAAAGCTATGGGAATTTCAATCTTGGCTGCTTGTCAGAACGATTGCTCACAAAATTGGACTGAAGCTTGATCATACCCAGATGAAATTCAATGAATAGAACTGCACATGATGGACACTGAAATTGCATTGGCTAGAGTTGGGGATCTTGTGTGTTTTTGCACTGAATAGAATGAGAACGTGTTTTGTGGGTATTCTGGAAACTCTTTCCCTCAAAGAAGTAATTTTTTCCTCTTTTGAAGAGATGTTGTGTTGGAACTGTAGTTGCAAAATGCAAATTCTTAAGAACAGAACTGGAATTGTCTGTGGAGAAAGATTTTCTCTTCAATTTTCCATAGAAATGAGGTGCTGCTGCATTGTTAGAAAAATTGACATAGCAGAATTCTATTCTGAGTGTTTTTCTATCCTGCTGAAATTTCAAGCTCTGTGCAAAGAGATAAAATTCTTTCTTTGGGGGCAATGGGTGGGTGATTCTCTGGCTCTAGCAGCTGGAGGAAGGGTGCAGCTTATTACCTGAAACACACTTTGTGCTCTACAGCAAGCGGGTGGTCACCCCAAATGGTGTTGTGCCAGCTGCAGGTATAAAACAGTTGCTGCACACACACACACTCTTTCTCCTCTCTTACAGGATTGTTTTCACAGTTTTCTTATTTGTTTCAGATCCTTTTAAGTTTTGCATTCCTTGCAAGCTGTTGGTTGTTGAACTTGTTACCCAATCATCAGTTCATATGAAGTCAGTTGATTATTCTTTCTAGAAGCACTATTCACACTCATAGCACTTCATGACTTAATGAGAAAAAGAAGTTTTGAACCTTGTATGTATGGAAAAAAAAAGTTCCCAATTGTATGGAGTATGGAGATTTCTTGATTGATCTCTTGAGAGTTATAATATTCATTTTAGGTTATTTGTGTTGTTGTATATTTTTGAGTCTCATGGATTTTGTGCAAAGTGCACATACTGCTGCAGTGGAGGTAGAGGGTGAGCGGATAATTTCTGTCGTGAAAAGGAGTGAAGCTCCAAAGCAGCGGGATGGTGGCCCTCGAGTGCTGGACTACAGCAATGCTGTCATCATGCCAGGACTAATTGATGTGTACGATCCTTCGGTTTTCCATGTTCTCAATTTCAGATTTCTGCCACTAGACTCCAGAACAGTATTCTCTGACAGAAGACAAGCTAGAGCTTGTGCTATGAAAATAGACCTGGAGAGCTGCTCCCATTTGTTGTGAGAATGTTTTGTGGGTGCTTGACCCATCTCATGATTTTCACTTCACAGTCATGTGCATCTGAATGAGCCTGGACGGACTGAGTGGGAAGGATTCCTCACAGGAACCCAGGCAGCAGCTGCTGGTAGGCAAAACTTTCTTCTCTGCTGCTCAGTTCTTGACATATTCTGCTCAAAGTTGTGCCTTTGTTGGTGTGAAGATAGATGAAAACTTATACAAGATACCCATGGTTGACATAAAGTTAATCAATTGATTTTCTGCCTCTGCATCTCTGAGTTCCTCTCCTGTGAAGTTTGTGGGCTAAAACATATCAATTGGCAATTGGCAGGAGGTGTAACGGCACTAGTGGATATGCCCTTGAATTCTTTCCCTACCACAACCACAAAAGACACTCTTTTGTTAAAGGTTCTGACTACTCTCACTTTGCTTTTCTCCAGAAATTTTGTCTGATTTGGGTTGATTGAGCATTTTCTATATTTTTTCGTCATGCAGAGTGACACAGCCTTTTTGGTGGAGTATGTTGGCTTGCTACATCCAATTGGTTTCAGGGATATTTTCCCATATCTAGAGTCCCTTGAATAACATTTCTTTGTGCTTTGTATTGTTGCATGACTTTTTGATGTAGCTTGAAGCTGCCAAGGGAAAGCTTTTTGTGGACGTGGGTATGGACCCTTTTTCTTTCTTCGTGTCTGTCAACTCATCCTAACTGAGGGAATAGACAGTTGAGGAGACCCAACATTCTGCTTTAAGAAGAGGGTGAAGAATTTTTACCTGCTAAGTGAGATCCACTTTGGTTTCAAAACTACTAGGGGATCTTTGGATGGGTTCTTGTTACAGACAATGTTCTTTGCATGCAGGCTTTTGGGGAGGATTGGTGCCAGAAAATGTTGCCAATCTGACTGTAATGGATGAGCTTCTCAATGCAGGTGCTCTAGGGCTCAAGGTAATAAAAACCTATCTCCAAAAGTAACATCTTTTTCTGAGGAAGATAAGGAACACACTTCAGTTCATCCGGAATTCACAATTGTCATGGCAGTTGTTAGTTATCCCTCTAGAGGAAGAAGATTTTCTTTTCTGTTGCATAGTTTCTTGTTGGATTATTATGCAAGTGGTTTCTCACAGATCTAAGTTCCCTTTTTCTGCTCATGGTCATCATCTGTGGGGTCTGTCACAAAAGCTGAGGAGGAACTGACACGGGTCCTAAAACTGCAAAAGTCGTTCATGTGCCCATCAGGAATCAATGACTTTCCACACACTACTGCTGAGGACATTAAGGTGGGTGATTGCTGAGAAAGGCAAAAGACTACTCTCTGCTCTGAAGCATTATGAAATAGCAACTGAGATTTTTGCCATTTGTGTTGTTATTGTTGTGTGGGTTTAGAGCAGCTCCATCCTTGTTCAGTATGTGGCCCTGCAACAGTATTTATCACATCCAAGATTAGTTTATTTACTTTTTCCCAACCTTACCCATAAAACTGAAACTGGGACTGCAAAAAGGTGGGAGGCTACTAAAAGCAAGCCACCCACATGGAAGAATCAAACTATCTAGCCAATCAACAGCAGGTGTTAGGCTTTGCTGTGCCTATCGCCAGCCTCAGCATGCTGTGCAAAAATGCTGGGCCAAAACCATTTTGCTGAGCCAAACCAGCAGGTTTTGACTTTTCTTCATCCAAAATTTGTTGTATGGTGCACAGGTGGAGTTGCTCTTAGGAACCTGTCTGTCTGTTTTGTTCTCTTTGGTGTGTTTCATGGTTTATGATGAGCACTGATGATTGTATGTCACAGCTGCATGTACAATTACTTTCTTGTTCCACTGTTATAATACTAGAGGGTGTTTTGTTTTACTATCTGAGTTCATGATGTCTTTCTTTCACAGGCTGCACTGCCCGTCTTGGCAAGGTATGGTCGTCCAATGCTGGTGCATGCTGAAGTTGTCCAACCATCCCCAGAAGAGCGGAGTCTGCAGCCAGGGGAGCCACGTGAAAATTCCCGTCTCTACTCAAGATACCATGGCACCAGGCCTCTATCTTGGTAACCATGCTCTCTCTTTCATTTTCTTCATTGCCCAGTCCCTAAACCTTAAACCCAAGAAGAGTCTTCATGAGTCTCTCAAATCTTGGGTCAATAGGGTGGTAATTGGGTCACCTGCTGTGGATCTTGGGTTGGGATCATTAGCCCCCACCAGGGTCTGATGTATTGCAACATAAACACCTCTTGTTGTAGAGTGCATAGGGTTGAGGGTACATAGAATCTCAGTACAGTTTTTTTTATGTATTACAGGGAGCGGACGGCAGTACAACAGTTGACGGAGGTTGCAAAAGATACAGCGGTGGGAGGGCCTGCAGAGGGAGCCCATATCCATGTGGTCCATCTTTCAGATCCAGAAGAATCTCTTCACCTCATCAAGGTACTGTCTTTGCACTTAAAAAGAAAAGTTCTCCCTTGGTGCAGGTTATTCTTTAGTTTCACAAATTCTTTTTTCAATTCCTCAGACATCTCTGCATACATATGAGGCCGAGAAGTTTCAATGCAAAGATGGGATCTTTGGATACATACAAGGCCAAGAAGTTTCAAGCAAAGAGATGGGATCTCTGGATACATATGAAGCTGAGAAGTTTCATGTAAAAGGATGGGTCTTCATTATAAGCTCTGACATGCCTTGCAGGAAGCTAAGGCAGCGGGCTCTAGCATGAGTGTAGAGACATCCCCACACTACCTAGCATTTGCAGCTGAAGAAATTCCAGAGGGTGAAACTCAATTCAAATGTAACCCACCGATCAGGCATGCTGATTATCGGGAGCTCCTGTGGAAAGCACTCCAGGTTTGAAGGTCTTGACCCCTCAGGTCTGTTGTCCATTAGATTGGATATTGCAATGTCAAACAATTTTTGTAGATGTCAAGGCATCCTCCCATTGCAGGTTTGGGTAGTATTGTTGTAAGCTTGGCTCGAGCTTGAGCATTGAACCAAACGTTATAACAAAACTACCAAACCTTCAAGCTGGTGGTTTTCTCATAGTGTTAAGATGGGCCTATAGGTCATGAGGTACATGTGGTGGTGATTTTTCTCACTCTGATCTTATGGAGTTAGGTCTTTCTTTCTCGAGTTCAGGTTACTTCCAATGTGGGCGGTTCTTTGATTTTTCAAAGAACTGCAGGTTCCAGGTATTTGCAAAGAATTACAACCAGAGAACTGGCTGGCTCTGGGTATTTGAAAAAAATCAGAATCAGAGGACTGCCAGGTCTGGGTATTTCAAAATCTTGAAGAACCGCTGGGTTTCATGAAAGAGCCACTGGTTCTTTGCTTGTGCTTTACAGGTTGGAGCTGTGGTGGGTGTTTCACATTTTGGTCTCCACTGGTTATATGCGTATATAACCGGTCTGACCTCCAGCAAAGGACTGGCCTACTATCAAAGAACTGCCCAACACTGGGCTACTTCCTGATATTGGATCTGTTGCTGTACAGGCAGGAGATATTGACATGATCAGTACGGATCACTCTCCATCAGCTCCAGAAATGAAACTCCTTGAGGAGGGTGACTTTCTCAACGCATGGGGAGGCATTTCATCCCTTCAGGTGGGGGCTCAGTGCAAGAGCTGTCTTGATGTATCCTCTCTCATTCAGAGCTTTCATTGATCCAGTCAGTTAAATTCTACTGCAATTCTGCAAGGAATTCTGTTTTTCTTGTTGTCAGTCTTTGTCCCAGGATCAAATCCTTTGCCTTTTATCCATCAACTATTTATGAAAATATGTTTGTCTGTTGGCATTTTAGGGGCTTTTCATGGATCTGTTTAGGGTTTAGGGTTCAGGGTTTTTCCTGTTTATTTCTTCCTTTAAGTTGTGAACGGTGACTGCAAGTAGACAAGAATCTTGTCCTGAACAGCAGTTGTTGTTGTACCTTGCAAAAATTGTGCAGTTTGTGCTGCCTGTTACTTGGACATATGGAGCCTCCCGGGGTATAACCCTGGAGCAACTGGTGAAATGGTGGAGCACTGGTCCTTCCAAACTTGCAAACTTTCCTCGGAAGGTTTTCTCTCTCTTCTTCCTGTATATATTCCTCAAAAAAATGCAAGAATAGATTTTGGTTGGTTTTGTGAGTTCAACAAATAGAGCGACAGGCAATTGCACTTGAAATGCTGCCCATAATGCCACCAGCATTGTTAGCAGATCCCAGAATGGCTTTTGTACTATGCTTTGGTCTAAATCCTGCAGCATGTACATCAAAGTGCACATCGGTAAGCAATTTTCTTGGACTACAGCATCATTTTCTCTCCAGGGTTTATTTTCTTGTCATACTGCAGATTCCACAAAACCCACAGATGGGTTCCAAATTGCATCATCTTTCAGCCAAGTGACAGATGGCTTTGCACGTTATTAAGTGTGTGGGGTTGAGGACTGTGCAGGGCTCGCTTGAATTTGGGAAGGACGCAGACATTGTGATCTGGGATCCAGAGGCATCGTTCATACTTGACAACAATTATCCCATATTTCACAAGCACAAGGTTCATTCACGAATTGCCAAAGAGTGCTGCACTTTTGTTTATTGATTTCCTGAAGCTTTTTTGCACTTTGTTCCTCAATTTCCAGTAGTAGCCTTTTGGATCAATCATACGTCTAGGGATTAATTAGCCCTTTTGTAAAAATGAAGCAAGAAAAGCAGGGATGACCCTTTTTGTGTGTTTGACTGGTTTTCTGGAAGCAGGTAACGCCTTATGCCGGTCAAACACTATCAGGCAAAGTGATTGCAACATTTGCCAGGGGACGTGAAGTGTTTCGTGAAGGTCATCATGCTCCTAGGCCTTGTGGCACCCCTCTTCTCCCGGTGCATTGATGCTTGACAACTGGCGCAGGAGGCAGGCAGACAGTCATCTTTTTACAGAACCAAGATTTGGGTTTGGAGCTAGGCAGCAGGTCATCTTTTTGCAGAACTGAGATATGGGCTCTGAGCTGGGCAGCAGGTCATCTTTTTACAGAACTGATTTTTGGGTTCTGAGCTGGGTGTTGGGTCATCTTTTCACAAGACTGAGATTTGGGTTCTGAGCTGGGCAGTGGGTCATCTTCTTACAGAACTGAGATTTGGGTTGTTCTATGTGACAAAAAGTGTACATGTGCTCAAAAGCAGCTGTCTGTCAGACACTTAGTTAGTTGTACATCCCATTTGTTTTAGCGTGTTATTAGCATATGTGGCAGGAGCTCATGGTTGCTGGTTGTTACAATATCAGACCGTCGGTTTTCTGTTCTAGATAACTCGTTTATTGGATAGCAAAATCCTGATTCAAATCAGTACAGATTGAGGAATCAACTGACCAATGCAAACATATTACTTGAAAACCAAAGTGCAATTGTGCTTTGACTTTGCAGCCAGTACTTACCCAATAGGGTGTTGTTATACTACCTACCACCTCGGTAGGTAAAAAATAATACAGAAACTGATCTTTCAGACCATCAATCTCTAAGGTGCTTCACTTTGCTACAGCGTTCAAGGCTGAAACCATCATCTCCTCCAAGAAGACTCTTTTCCCCTTGTCTCATCAATCAGAAATGCCTGTCTAGATGAGTTGCTGGGCACTCTTTGTTTGCTGGTGTGTGAAGTGTAAGGTAAGGACTGAGAATAGGGTTGTTAGATGGGAATTAGGGCCACATGCAAGGCAGAGGAGCTGAGCATAGGACCTGAATTCCCGGTAGAGCCCAGTTTGAGGTCCTTACCAGTGTTGGGGAGTTCTTTGGTTTTTTAAACAACCGCTGGTTCTGGATACTTGGCTTTCATTTCATAAAGGAACCAGTTGGGTCTGGATATTTCATTTTTTGCAAATATAAGAACTGATTGGGTACAAGGGTTTTGATAACTTTGGAAGGGCTTCTCTGTCGGGTTGTTTTGAGAGAGGTAAATGAGATGGTTCTTAACCAAGAAAAATCTTTTAATTGGTTTTGCTTGGTTAGTTATAAACAAATCTATGGGTGATGATTTAAATTTTACACTACATGTTAAAGACTTGCAACAACTCAAAAGTCTTGTTGTAACCACTCTTATATCTTTCTTTCAATGAACTTGCAAGGAACAATTGCATGAGAAGTTGCTTCAAATCTTTGAGGGACTACAAATGCCTCGTCTTCACCCCTACATTCATAAAGGTGGAAATGATAGATTTGCTACAAATGTTCATGGGTACTACAAATCTACAAATGTCTCAAGTCTCAACCAACATTCAAAAAAGGTAGAAATGACAAATTGTTACACATGTCCATGGGTACTTACAAATGCCTCAACTCACATTGAGAAAACAAAAAAATGAGATTGCTTGAAATGGCCACATGGACTATAAATGCCTCGAATTTTTTTTTGTATATTGCAATAAAGAAAGAAGGAACATAAAAAAGCAACATCACAAAAGATCCATGAATTTCCATTTCTCACTCCATCACATTACAACCACCATCAAAGTCTAAAAAGTGCTCTTGCTCTACTACACCTTGGTTCAATAGGTTAGGGTGTTCTTAGGAAGGGTCTTATTAGTCTAGGCCAAAAATGGTGCTGAACTCTTTTGGGAATAGAAATTTCATGCAACCAATGGGAAGGCCCAAGCATGCACTCAAGGTGCCTTGATTTTTTTCCTTTTAAGTTTGGGGGTTTCCCTAGTTCCCAATGTGTTCTCACTATGTTCCTTTCAAGTTCCCATCAAGTTCCCAATGTGTTCCCCAAGTTCCCACTATGTCCCCAAAGTTTTGCCAATAACACAAGCCAAAAATGGCAACAAACACTTTTGGAAAGACAAATTTCATGCAGGTAATGAATGTTTTTTTTTTTTTTTGAGTTCATGGGTGGTTTTTTTGTTGCTTGGGTATTTCGATCTTTTCATCTTTACTTGTTTTTGGTTGAAGATTTTGTTGAGAATCATGTGTTTTTAAAAACTTCTACAAAAGAGGAAGGCAAAAAGAAATTGATGAACAAGAAACTTTTGGAAGTTAGCATCATAATTAGTGCGAGGGGTTTTTATATTCTCACAAAGATGCTGGCTATTATGGAAAAGTTCATCAAGAATAGATGTGTGTTAGGATTGTGCTTTGGAGAGAAAAGGGAGTCTTTCAAGAGTTCACTTGTAGATGGTGTGTAAGATTTATATTTCCAACATTATAGCTTTGAACAAATTGATAAAAAAACTTTAGTTTGGTTGATATGACAATTGCTCCACTAAGACATCATATGCATTACAAACCATTGAAAAGAGTTGGCATGCACACATACATTAATGTGATTGGATATTGTTTGAAAGACCAAGGGAAAGAACACTTTCAATTTTGTTGTGAGAATGTCAGTTTGGAACATATGCATAAAGGAGTTGATGAAAATGTCAAGTATGGAGTTTGATTTTGTAAGAATAAAGTTTATTTGACACAACAACATCATGAAGAGAGTTGCAACCTTTTGCAAACAAAGATGAAGAAGAAAATTGGTAGTATTATTCTAAGTGTGCTTTTGGAGATGTTAAAGTTTGGATTGTTTTACCTTATAGTATCATGAGGTTTCCCATACAAAAATAGTGGGATGGGCTATTTAAGGTCACAATCTTTATGGAAATTCATGATGTGCCCCAAGCTGTGGAGTTGGATGATGTTACAAATGTTTTTATGAGCACACAAATCCTCGTTCTAGGTTAAGAAAGATTGGAAGATCACAACTTGTTTGACGCACCCCCAAGCTCTTTAATGGACCCAAATGTAGGTCCAAACTGAAGATAGTGGAAAAGTAAGGAATCAGGGTATGCTCATTGATTCGTAGCACTTTGAAGGGTAGAGGGGTGTGCTGGAGCTCTGGGATGGGACTAGGAAGAGTGACAAGCATCAATTACTCACATGGACATGCACAAAACCAACATAGTGTGGTTAGTGCATAATTGAAGCACTTTTAATGCTAGGACAGACCATGGGCAACTCGGATTCACAAGACTCATCACAGCCTGGACTTGGGGAAGCCACCACCTTCCCTTTATAGTATATTCTGTGCCTCTCCACGAGGCCCACATCCAAATGGCTTTTTGTTTTAGAATTCCCAAATGGGAGTCCCGAAATTGCCAAAGTTGGGACTCTTACGACTTTGGGGCCTCATAATTTTGTGTGCAGACCTCCAATTGAGATGAGGTTTAAAAAAAAATTATAACTTCCATCTAGAGCTCTCCAACGATATGTTGCACACCACCTACACACAAGGAGATCGGGTTGATTCCCGACTTTTAGTGGTTAGGAGTCAAACCGCCAATTTGACTTTCGGCCTTTCTTTTGGCCATAACTTGTGTTTCAGATGTCCAAATGGGTGATGCGAACTCATTTTCGACATCTACGTTTCAATAACTTTCCAATGATATAAAGAACTCTTCAAACCAATGGGTTTTGACCCTTGCAATCGCTCTTTGAAAATTCGGGAGTCCTTTGGGACTCCAACTCCCCAAGTGGGAGTTGCCTTGGGAATGTGAGAGTTCATTCTCTCACACTTTCCTACACTCTCGGGAGTATAAGATGTGTCTCTTGGGTCTCCTTCTTGTCTCGCCCTTTTGCAAGCCCTTTGCCTTGGTAGCAAGCCCAAGGTTAGGGTTGCGACATTATTGAAGAGTCACAAAAAACTTAGAGGTTGTCATTTCTAGAATGTGAGTAACAAAATCTTGCAAGTACATTTGACAAGTTTTTAGATTCTACTGTGTTCATCCTTATTTAAATTGTGGACTTGTTTCCAAATCATGCTTTAGGTGTTGGCAAGTTACGGTTTACACAATTTGAGGCAAATTTGGAACTACATATAATATACAAAATATCAACACATAAGATTTCACCCATTTTGCACAATTTTAAATATCACATATAAATGATTTAGACTTCAAAATTAAAGGAAATCACAGTATTATGAGTATGAAATTGAAACATAATAGTACATTTGCATAAATGTACACCAATAATTTAATAATTTTTTTAAAAAACCTTTATTTGACAATAGTTTTTCATTTAAAAAAAATTCAAAACTTCATTTTACTTTTGTCAAATGATTAAAAAAACATTTAACCCAAGTAAATCTTCAATGGAAGAAGATTTTTCAACCTAAAAAAATCATAATTATCAACATTTTCATACCATAATGTGTCGTGACGTGTAATGTCATGATGTACGATGTCGTAAGGGTGTAAATCTGTAGTAAACTCTACTAAACCAAAAAGACCAAAGCTAATCAAAGGTATAAAGTAATCAACCAAAAAGAAATGCATGCACACACATATATATACAATGCACAAGAGGAGGCTGAGATGAAATTCTCATGTATATTAAATGAAAGAAAGAATTGAATTGCAAAGAAAGAAGAAGATGTAATATATATAGATGGTGGCCGTGTAATGGCCCCGTGAGCATCTAGAAATCCTATCTGATTATGGAGGAAACTCTCCTGACAAAGGAATCCTGAAAAAACTAAAAAGAGAAAGGAAGGGTTTGGCCTTTTATACAACCGCCAACAAACTGAAACCTTAAGTACCTAATAATGTATAGTCACCTATTATCGTACATTAACCCTAAAAGTGCACATGGGCATGCCTGTAACTAGCCATCATGTATAAGGCCATGTATGGGCATGATAGCTGTCATGACATGTAGTGTCGTGATGTACGGTGTTGTAAGGGTGTAAATCCATAGTAAACTCTACTAAACCAAAAAGACCAAAGCTAGTAAAAGCTATAAAGTAATCAACCAAAAAGAAATGCATGCACACACATATATATACAATGCACAAGAGGAGGCTGAGATGAAATTCTCATGTATCCCCCCCCCATACCTGAGCCAGGAAAAGCGTGGCATGGTCTGAGTAGGAATCAAGGTGTTGTAGGAAAACATGATGAATAGTACCAATTGCCAGCGCGAACTTGAGTGAGCTTTGGCTTGAGGCAGAAGAGATGGTATCCACCATTACAATTATCGCAAAGTAACATCTGATCAGCATTGTTTGTCCTTTAACATACCTGACATGGATAATCAAGTGGAGGAATCCAAGTTGATGTGATGATAGTGGGATACAAGTTCAGCAAGTGGCAAGGCGCATAATTTTTGGAATGATCCCAAATTGTGCGTCTGTTAGCTCCTTACAACTCTAACACACTTGAAGGCTTGATCGCCTTAATTTTCAAGATAGTGCGACCGGAAGAAGTGTCTAGAATATCATTGGGTTGTAGCTGGAGATATATAAAATCACCAACATCAAATTGTCTCACCTTAAGTTTATAACTACCACCTTGTGTGTGTGCATACCGTAAGGTGTCTTGATGCTGTCCAATGGACAAGTTTTCCATGGCCATGGGCATAACCCTCCTGAATAGAGCAACCCTTTTTGCAATGACCTTAGCCCAAGTGGTTGGGGAGTCCAAGTCCATAACCTGGTCCATTTGAGTAGCAATGGAAGAAGGCGGAGTGGGATGTCTCCCAAAAAGTAGAAAGTACGAAGAGAAATGAGACAAAGAGGCATGTTTGGACATCCTGTAACCCATGGCGATGTAAGGGAGGGCTAGGTCCTAATCCTATTTGTTCTTAGTGAAGCAAATGTTCCGAAGTCCCTTTTTACACGTTTGAACCATCCTTTCTGCAAGGCCATCAACTTGGGGATGATCTCTTGAAGTCCGACAATGGTCAATGAGAGCATGGTCAAATAGGTCTTGGAATTCTCCCTTGAATTTTGATCCTTGATCAGTAAAGCACTTAGTGAAAGCCCCAAACCTACTTAGAACCTGTTATAAGAAAGCCTGGTTGGTGTTGTGTGATGATTTGTCCGATAGTGTAACAAGTTCAACCCACTTTGAAAAATGTTTAATCATTCATGATGTAAACATTACCCCTGGAGGTTTGTGGTAACTCTCTAGCTAAATCACATGACCAACGATAGAATATTCCTTGAATAGAGAGTGGAGAAAGCGTGAGCTGTCGAAAGGAGAAAAAAATTCTCATTTTATCACATTGTTCACACCTAGCAATGACGTCTCAGACTTGAACATATATACGTCTCCAATGGTAATGAGAAGCGAGAAAATTATAAGTACGTTTAACTCCAAAGTGTCCAAGCTTCGAATGTACCTTTTGAATAAGACCAAGTCGTTCATGTGGTGGTGGAACCATTCTGTCGCCTTGTGGTAAGCATCAGACAAGGTGATTATCCCTCCATGAATAGCGTTTGGACAGTTGTTGTGTGCGATCCCACTAACTTGATGTAACTTGGGGAGGGTATTCCCCATGTTGAAGAAACTTTAGAATGTCCAAGTCCTCCCATATATCCATAATGGGATGCTCAAATTTAGTTATGAACTCCCTCATTCTCGATGTCGCCACTTGCTTTCCAATAGGATCAATGTCTACGTAGAAATACCTCCGAACCACCATCCCTGACTATAGTAGGGCTTCGAGACTTGTACCAATACCACCAAAGAGCTCCAGTAATGTAATCCCTTTTTTAGGTGGTGTCTAGGTGATTAGTTGACAAAATAATGGTTTAATCGGTTCGCCATAGCTCTCCATGCTCTCAAAATTAGACAAAGCTTTGACCAAGGGCTTGTGGGCTACTTTGAACCTCTGTAAAACCTCTGGTCCATGTTGAATGTTAGTAGGAACCACCCTCAAGCTTTTAGTAGCTTGAGTGTAAGCTATCTCCTCCTCATCTCCCTCTATCCATTCGTGGCTAGCTTGTTGGATGTAGGAAATGGTGTGTGCTTCCTTGAGCATACAATGGTGAGCCATAGGACTATGGTTCC